>Ga0194133_10009273_pt1 | contig 11302 bp, 7 predicted proteins | sample TA2KigOf40mmetaG_FD_155448 | JGI IMG/M metagenome (GOLD analysis project Ga0194133, IMG submission 155448) | Freshwater microbial communities from Lake Tanganyika, Tanzania - TA2015055 Kigoma Offshore 40m | ecosystem: Environmental > Aquatic > Freshwater > Lake | place: Tanzania: Lake Tanganyika...
TCCCCAAACTTTTCAGCAGTTTTATGGGTGTGGCAAGAGCAAGCAAGCTAAGATAGAAGAAAAAAAGCCCTTTACTTTCTTTTATTTGTTTCTTTCTCCTGAATGGATGGGATGGGATGGTGTGGCACCTACCCATCCCAACTTTCATGGTCGAGATAAATATGTGGTGTGGGAATAGGACATAAAAGGAACAGGATGTTGTTGCCAAAGAAAGAGATGTGTAAAAAAAAAGGGGAACATGGTGAATTTTAAGTGGACTGACTCCACTACCTTTTCGTCTACAATTTTATGGAGGAGATGCTTTTGTTCCACTTTTTCCATGTGACAAGAAAAATGTCAGTGTTATTAATGCTAAACATTGTCATGTCACCCTTGAGACCGACCTGAGGAGGAGGAGGAGGAGGATGCTTTGCCCCATTGAACATGTTGAAATAGATTGTAAACTTTAAACAACTTTATTGTTGTCAACTGTGAAATTTGCCTTTCCTTTTCCATTTTCCATGTTAAGTTGACAGTTTAAATGTATTGAAAGGAGAACGAAACCCTGCTTCAACTTCAAGTGAAGTGACTAATAAAAAAAAAGTTTTCTTTTCGGAAGTGAGAGAAAGTATAGGTAGGGGTGTGGGGTGGGGGGGAATTCTCGTTGTGCAGATTTATTTGAAGAAGCAATTTTCTACAAAGTCATCGAGAGCAGCCAGCAAACTTCACTTTTTCCGCAGCTAAAAGTTTTTAAAGGCTTATGCTTCTCAATTTTCCCCTCTTCTACTTTCTTTCTCCTATTTTGAAGAGAGGATTTACTCCACGTTGTTGTTAATGTTGCTGTTAGGAAGGGAAGGAGTAGATAGATAGATAGATAGATAGGGGAAAAGCAAACATTTTCTCACTAAGCCACCCTTCCCAAGACTGACTAGATTTTTTCATCTTTTCCAAATTGAGTTTTCTTGCGGCCGCAAAGAATTTCATTTCTCATTTGAAATTCTTGTGACGCCCATTGAAAATCTTATCAGGAGAAAATATGTAGATAACTTTGGAAATTTGGTCGGCTGGAGTGGACAAAAGTTAAGCATCAAAAAAGTTTTTCTCGTTTTCAAAAAAAAGTAGGTTTAATTGCTTGACGTTTGAACAATCTTTGCCTTTTTGTTTTCAACACAATCTTTTTTGCTCGATCCACACCAGCCAACAACTCTGTCAAGAAAAAAAGCCCCACATTTTTCGAATGCAAACCATAGGGGGTAAAAGGTAAAGATCAAGAGGTCATGAGTGGAGAAGAAGTTGGTGCAAACATTATTCACACACACACACACACACGATGGCATGAAGTTGTTGAACAACGTTTTCTCACTGTCTTTTATGCTCGATGCCAAAAATTTTTTTTTTGTATTTCACAGAGAATTTCCATATCTCCTGGTGACCGTGGAAGAACCCCTGATTCGAAGAAGCTTAAGAAGGATGACAGCGATGGAGAACGAAGCGACCAGGTACGTGAGACGAACGTGAAAATAAAAGATAGTTTTAATTGAATGCCCAATGTTGTTGCACAGGATGTTGTTGTGGACGACTCTAATGACGGCCATACGAATGGGACAAGGTCACCCCCGAGGGAAAATGGGACGGATAAGAAGGACCCACACAGTCCAGCATCGGCAAGGTCTACCCCGGCATCAAGCAGTAGCAAAAAGGATTCAGAGAAGCCAAATGCATCCCCGGGAGCCAAGGTATCTCCGAAAGGAATTGCAGGAGTCGGTGAGTCTGTTAAACGAGAAGGAATTTTAATTTGATTTAAAAAGGGGAAGAAGCAATTGGTTCTCAACGGGAAAAAAAGAATGAAATAATTGATAAACCTGTCTGTCGAGGGTTTTTCAAAAAAAATTTCATCAAAATTTTAATGAGTTGGTCTGTTTTTCGTGGCAGGATATCCATTCCCTGAGGGAGCTCCTATGGCCGGGGTGTTCAATGGATTCAGACCACCCATCGATCCAACGAGACCGATACCCCCTGTTTTGATGGGCGGAAAACCGTAAGTTTATTCTTCTGAAAGATCTAAGCGATCTTACCCAAAATTTCTTTGTTAATAGGGCCTACTCATTTCACGTCAATGCTGAAGGTCAAACAAGGCCGGTTCCTTTTCCAGCTGATGCTCTAATGGGCCCTGGTATTCCAAGGCATGCTCGCAAGATCAATACTCTTCCACATGGGGATGTTGTATGCGCCGTGTCCATGAGCAATCCAACCAAGTATGTGTACACTGGAGGCAAGGGTTGTGTTAAAGTTTGGGACATCAGTCAGCCTGGAAGCAAGGCACCTGTGTCGCAACTTGATTGCTTGCAAAGGGACAACTACATAAGGTCAATAAAGCTCTTGCCAGACGGGAGGACACTGGTTGTCGGAGGAGAGGCAAGCACAATTTCTATTTGGGACCTGGCTGCTCCAACACCGAGGATCAAGGCAGAAATGACTTCCAGCGCTCCAGCCTGTTATGCTCTTGCCATAAGTCCAGATTCTAAGGTTTGCTTTAGCTGCTGCAGTGATGGTAACATAGCTGTTTGGGATCTGCACAATCAGACCCTAGTGAGGCAATTCCAGGGACACACAGACGGCGCCAGCTGCATTGATATATCAGCGGATGGAACGAAACTTTGGACTGGGGGTCTGGACAACACCGTGCGCTCCTGGGATCTCAGGGAGGGCCGCCAACTACAACAGCATGACTTTAGTTCCCAAATCTTTTGCTTGGGTTACTGTCCCACCGGTGACTGGCTGGCAGTTGGCATGGAAAGCTCAAATGTTGAGGTGCTCCACTGCACAAAACCAGACAAATATCAGCTTCACCTCCACGAAAGTTGCGTCCTCTCACTCAAGTTTGCCAACTGCGGCAAATGGTTTGTGTCCACAGGCAAGGACAATTTACTGAATGCTTGGCGTACTCCTTATGGTGCCTCCATTTTTCAATCCAAAGAAGATTCATCTGTTCTCAGTTGTGACATTTCATCAGATGACAAATACATAGTGACAGGATCAGGAGACAAGAAGGCAATTGTCTATGAAATCATATACTAAACCAAAGACTGATGATGCTAATTCTGACAAGCCAAACATTTTCAATCCGCATCTGATAAACTGTATTCTGCCTCTCTACAGCCGCAAACAAAAAACAACAACACAAACCCATGACAATTTAAGTGCAATTAATAGTCCACATCATTCTGGTTAATTAGCTGGTGAATGTAGGAACAGACGAAGACCCTAATGTGCCATGATGATGAAATCACAAACGCAAATAATGAATGCATGAAATGGAAAAAAACCCCACGTTTTTGTGAATTAATACGACAGAAATTGTTTAGACCTAATCAAATGAGTTCGCTTTTTTTCTTTGCTTGTCGCTTTACAACAATTTTGCTAAATTATTTGAATAAAAAAAAATAAGTCTAGATAATAGAAGAAGGAATCTTTTTTCTAACCCCCCCAACCTCTTTTAATTGCAAGTCCTTGTCAAGTAGTCTTTCATATTTACACTATGTATATCAATAAATAACAATAAAAATGATTTTTTTAAATAAAAATAAAACCATTGAAACAAAGTTTCTTTTTTTTCGTTGAGCAGGTATCATGAGGGTTACCCAGTTTTTATGGGGCGTTAACAAGATCTCTAAATCAATGGTAACTTCCTGTGGGAAGTTTCTCATCATTTTCTCGACCTGATATTTTAATTCGATTTTAAAGTGTTACTACATAGCAACAAAAAGATGTGGCTGAGGGTTGCGGTTATCCCAGGGCTTTTTTGTTTTTGTGGCTTGGCACAATCCATGCCTTTGTTTATTGTAAATGACTACTCGCATTCAGCCAGCTTGATTAAAGCATTCTTTCACCTGAATAATGCAACAAAATCCAACATTAATTTCCAAATTAACAGCATTTAATTTAGAGAACTAGTTTGGCGCCACCTATTGACAAATACGAAAAACTTTGCCCGTCCCTCCACGTGGAGTTTGCAAATTGCTCATCGTCCAATCAACTCGCGTTGTTTCCCACATCTGCTCGGCGATTGGTCGGTCTCTAGAGATTTTGTTGTTCCACGTGGAGTTGCAATCGTGGCGCCCCCTATTGGCGGAAAAATCTGACAGAAAACAAATAGCTTTTGAGTGTTTCTTTTCTCTATCTTGTTATTCATTTTCAAAAAATATGGAAATTGTCTCCTTCTTCTTCTTCTTTTTCATTATCATCTATCTGGTCAGGCAAGTTTTTATCACCGATCCGTGAAAAGAAGGAACAGCAGTGTAACAACTCCAATCTGGCCTCTTAAAATTATTAAAAAACAAACCAGAAAGAAGTTTTTTTTCACATCACATGGAATGAGACCCTCTTTTTTTGTGACGAAATTTTGTTGAAGCCTTAATCGATTCAGTTTCATTCATGTTGAAAAAAATATTTTTTTCCTCGATTGCTTTGGCACATTTGTTAAAGGAAAAAAAAACTAAAAAAAGAGGGTTGGTTGCTCGTCCTTTTTTTTAGGGTTCCAACCTATTCCTAAAAGGGATAGACAAGCGACCACTTTTAGACCCCTGTGGCTTTCCACGGTCCACCCTTGGCTCAACCGAGGCAAAAAAAAGAGGAATGGAAACTGAAGGCATGCAAGCTGCAAACATACCAACCAATTGAGTAGTTCCTTAACTGCTAAGCCATTTTTTACTGTTCCTGCCCACCCTACCCCCCTCTCGACACATGTTTATTGGCTTGCCTAAAGCACTAATGACAGCTTGTCAGCCCTTCTCAGACGATCACCCCCTCCCCTACTCAGACACACACACCCAAAAAAACTCTGCATTGAAAAAATTTAGAGGGGAAAAGAATAATGAAAGAAGAAAGAAAGATAGTTTGGGCTATGAAATAGCTACGGACCCCAGCTTGGAATGAAACTATTAAAAAAAGGAGAGGGAAAGGGAGGAAAGGGAAAAAAATCTTCAAATGAGTTTGTCAATTATTTATTTAGCCATAAATCTGAAATTTAGTTGTGTTCGTGAAATGATTTCACACTTCACGTTTTCTCTTGATGATTAAATTTAATGAACAAGAAAAGGCTGATCCGTTTCTTTTTCATGCTTTAAAAGCTGGTTGTTCTTTCTTCGTGTAAAAACTAGTTTAAAAGTTTTGCGTCCATGTTTCTTTTTATTGCTTTTCAGCTCACAGATAATTAGCCAAATTAGAGATGGGGAACATTTGAAGCAACCTTTTTTATTGGCACAGCTTAAATGGTTGTGGTTATCATTATTGTCAATATTGCAATTCACAAAAGTCAATAAATTTAATAAATCACTTCATACAAAGTAGCTTTTTTGTCACCAGATCCTGTGACAATGTACTTATCATCAGATGAGACGTCACAGCTTAAAACTGAGCTGGTCTCTTTAGAAACAAAAATAGATGCTCCGTACGGGGTGCGCCATGCATTGAGAAGATTGTCTTTTCCTGTAGAGGCAAACCACTTTCCGCTATTTGCAAACTTCAATGACAGGACACAGCTCTCGTGAAAGTGTAGCTGATACTTGTCTGGCTTGGAAGTGTGAAGAACCTCAACGTGCGAGCTTTCCATGCCCACCGCTAGCCAATCACCAGAGGGGCAGTAGCCCAGACAAAAGATTTGTGAGTTGAAGTCGTGCTGTTGCAGCTGACGACCTTCTCTGAGATCCCAGGAGCGCACGGTGTTGTCCAGGCCTCCTGTCCACAGTTTTGTGCCATCCGAAGAAATGTCAATACAACTGGCACCGTCCGTGTGACCTTGAAACTGTCTGACCAGAGTTTGATTGTGGAGATCCCATACTGCTATGTTACCATCACTGCAACAGCTGAAACAAACCTTGGAGTCTGGGCTTATGGCAAGTGCATAGCAGGCTGGCGCTCCACTTGTGAGTTCAGCCTTTATTCTGGGTGTGGGTGCTGCCAGATCCCATATTGAGAGTGTACTGGCCTCACCTCCAACAACTAGAGTCCGCCCATCCGGCAAAAGTTTAATAGATCTTATATAATTATCTCTCTGAAGGCAATCCAATTGTGAAATAGGAGTCTTGTTTCCAGGTTGTGTGATGTCCCAAACTTTTACACAACCCTTGCCGCCTGTGTAGACAAACTTTGTGGGATTTGACATAGTCACTGCACAGACAACTTCACCGTGTTGCAAAGTATTGATTTGTCTGGCATGACGTGGTATACCCTGAGCTGAAAGGGCATCCATGGGAAAAGAAACTGGCTGTAGTTGGTTGTCTGCTCCAACATGGAAAGATCTAGCTCTGAAACCACAATGAAATGACTTGATTCAGTGGACCAAAAAGGGGTTTTAGCGTGGTTTGATGAAAAACAGTTGAATCGAATAACTTACTGTTTGCCTCCTGGGCCCGCAATTCCGTTTGACAATCCATTAGTGGGTTGAGATGGCGGAAGTCTAGGGCTTGCATCATGGCCCTAAGAAAGAGAAATGAAAAAGTAAAGCACAACAAGTAACGAAAAATTTCTAAATTTACACTTCCAAGTATTTTTTTTCAAAAGTTTTTGATTGTGAGATTATCATTTCATTACCAGTGGTGGCCTCAAGGGAAAACCACCTATCATCGGTGGGGGAACAACTCCATTCTGATAGGCATATCCTAAGGGTGGTAACTCTCCTGGCCTTGGAAATCCAGGTGGGTATGCTACTCCAGGTGTCGGAGGTTTTCCATTAGGCTGACCATTTGGAGTGGTGGGTTTGCTGCCTGGCGTTCCTGGTTTCTCACCGGACGATCCAAAATTGTCCTTGTGTTTTAAAGAGGGAGTGGATCTGCAACAATCAATTTCAAAATCAAAAAATTGACAACCAGATCACTCCTCATTTAGTTTAACCTGGATGAGGACGATAAATTCGAGGGTGGTCTGTTCTCTCTTCTCTCCGAGCCCTCGCGGTGATCTCCGTTAAGTGCCAATGATCGGGGCGGTGGATCGTCCTCGTTACCTACATCTACCACAAGATCCCCATCACTTTTATCACCACCATCATCATCCTGCAAGTCAAGAGAAGTTTTTTAAGCTCTCAACAAATTTTCACATGTTTTTTTTTATCTTATCAGTTTTTTCAACAAACAAACTTTTTTTTTGCAATGATCTACTTGTGCGTTTAGTGATATCTCTATAATCCCTGGATTCACATGTGCAAGCAAAGCTGTGAATTCGATATTTCTAGAGCTGCCCCACCTCATCAGGCAAAAGCGTAATTTTAAAGTCTCTCTGTTTTCTAAAGAATCATCAGAACTGAAGTCAATCAATATTTGCTTTCTTCGTTTGTGTTTGCTCGGCCATGACAAGAAATTTCGAACACTAGGAATGTTTAAAAGACGACTAAATGAAAAAAAAAGAAGAAGAAGAAAAATTCTCTTAACGACTCGATGAATGGTTCAGATTATTTTCTGTAACATTAATTGCCATATTTTTTATTTTTTTTTTCACTCTTCAGACTTTTCTAACCACAAAAAAGGCATCAGAATCTTTTTTCCCAAGTGTCAATAAAGTCTGCATTAAAACATATGTTTAGTTTATAAAACAAACATACTTTTTTTTCACCTTACCTAGATTGATGCTTTTCTGTTTCGAGCACATTCTGTTTTAGTAAAATGAAAATTCAGATCTTACTTGACTAAGTTTTCTTGCGCTGTCTTCTAGTTTTGGCCTCTTGTGGTTTTCTTCTTGGGGTGTTGAGCTTCGATTATGGCTGGTATTGCTGCTGGGCCTTCGATCAGAAGAGTTTAATAGTGAGGATGGTGAACGAGATATGCCAGTTGGTGTCCTGGGACGGCCTTCGCGGGAATGGGGTGAAGAAGATAAGGAGTGCTTGAGGCGTTCGTCGATACCCGAGAGTGGCTTTTCGTCTCTCAGGTCTGCAATGAGAGTAAAAATATCACTTTCATGGCCTGACGTATATAAAGTTGAGCTTTTTTTTACCTGGTCTCATAAGTGCGTGTAAACCTCCTGGAGCTCCGGCTGCTGCAGCAGCGACAGCAGCCATTGCTGCTGCTGATGTGGTTGGGGGCAGACCAGGATGACCAGCCAAAGAGAGTAAACCACCAGACATAGATCCTGGAGGTAGACCTGATAAGCCAGCCAGGCCTGGTGGAAGTCCACCACCTCCAGGTGGAGGTATACCAGGAGGCAGTCCTCCGCTAGCAGCCTAATGAAAAAAAATTCAATATCAATAAAACAATTTTTTTCTGCCTTACTCGAAAAAAAAATATAGAAAAAAGGTGTAAAGTTCCAAAATATTTTGTTCCAACGTCAATATTTAAACTTTTTGAGTTGAGAAAAGGCAAAAAAAAAAATTAACAAGCGGTTTCTTTAATTACTTCTTGAACTATTCTGAAACAGAAATAGCTTTGCCACAGTTTAAAGCCACAAAGCATTGAGCGCAACCAAACAACCAAAATTAATATTTAAAAAAAAAAGTCGAGATAAGGTTTCTTTACCTGCATCACAGCATTCAATTCTGCCATTGTGATTTGCTTAGCTCTTTCAACAGCCATTACAACTTGTTGCTGATGCTGTAAAAAGATCAAATTCACTGCTGATTCCATTCACAAATTAAAAAAAGAGAGATTATTTGGTTTACCTCTCCAGAGAGGAATGGCAAGACTTGTCTGATAATTGCATCTAGTCGTTTGCAAATTTCTGTTTGTTTATGCATCTCAACATTAAGGCCATAAGACATCTCGTAGTACTGAAATGGAGATAGAACCCGTGATAGGGCTGGATATTTTTTTATGACCGAAAGTGCTTTACCATGACGTAATGACGTTGCATTTCAGTCTTCTCGTGGGCAAGCTTTTCACATTCGAGTTTGAGGCTGAAACAATTCGTTATCATTCTATGGGTGAGAAGAAGTGGTAATTCGTAAGACTACCTGTGATACTGGCTCTGTACAAAATTGAACTCTTCTTTAATTCTTTCACAGGTGTCATTTATACTTAGTTTTAGAATAGATCCTGGACCACCCTAAAAACAATAAGTTTTCATGTTGAGGGGTGCAATTCGATAATGAGGTCATTGTTCAATTACCTTGTCGTGATTTCCGGAACTATTGAGACCGGGTGGCACGTTGCCTGGATTCGGCTGGCCAAGGGACACCCCAGGAGGGAGATCAAGCCTCGAGGGGACCCCCGGAGTAGGCTGGAGACCCAAACTTCCCGCTAATCCTGGAGGAGGCATTCCTCCAGAAAACTGAAAAAAAATTTCAAGCATGAGAAATCTTGACCGAAAAAAAAATTCCATCATTACGAATGAGATGTCAAGTAATAATAATATTAGACGTGATACGAATTAATCTATCAGAAATTAAAAAATGTGTGAACTTTTTGTTTTCATTTGTTCACAGTAGGATGCCTTCAATACTTAAGTCGTGTCACATTTGAAAATGAAAAAAAAAAGATGATTTAGACTTTGTGTCAAGTCGTTCGTGCTAAATGAGTTCATCCAGAAGTTGAGATTTTTTTTATTCATGGTAGATAGATATCTTTTGTTTTTTGTCACCACCACCACTGTCTCCCCAAATACTTTTCCAAAAAAACATTTGTGAATGGATAAAAAAAAAAGAAGAAGGTGAGTCGTCTTGTTGTGTTGACGATAAGCATCAGTTTCTGGTAACTTATAAATAGAATTCTTAATGGGAGGTTGTTCATCTGTTCATGGCAAGAAGGGGTGGAAAGGAGAACTTTTTTATGTGAAAAAAAAAAGTTGACGTAGAAGAAAGAAAGACTTGCCATAATGGACTTTTGTGTCTGTCTGCGCGTTGTTAAAATTCAATAGATGAGGAAAAGAAAAAAAAGAAGGGAGAGAGAGAGAAAAAAAAAAGTTGACGTAGAAGAAAGAAAGACTTGCCATAATGGACTTTTGTGTCTGTCTGCGCGTTGTTAAAATTCAATAGATGAGGAAAAGAAAAAAAAGAAGGGAGAGAGAGAGAGAAAAAAAATGAATACTTGAGATTCTGAAAGATTCGTCTTCTCACATTGTAACTAATGACTATTGGACGAGGTTAAGATAAATTTAAGCCCATCCAACTTATCTATGTGGGAGAAAAATTAATACCAGCACAAGAAAATGAGGGTTTGACCTTTACTGCATTTCAGGTCAAGCAGAATATTATGGTGGGACAGAAAAACGAAGGATGCATTTGGGCCTCAGGGTGTAACCTGTGGGTTGATTTTACTCAAACAAAAAAAAAATACCCAGATAAAGAAGAAGATAATGGATTGACCCTGAAAAAAAGGTGGAACTATTTCTTCCATTTTTTTTTTGTGTGTGTGTGTGAAATAGAAAATTACTTTTTTTTTTGGTCAAGTTTTTTTCCCTTCCTTCTTCTCTGCGGCCCTCCCCCTCTTCCTTGCCCCTTTTTTTGTGTTCTTGGATGGTCATCGTGAACTCTGATCCGCATTAGAATGTATTACAACTCGGGGGAATGGCAAAAAGATGCCGTTCTGAATGAAGAAAGGTATAGACACAAACCTAACCTAAACGTTATGGCCGAGCTTCATTGCCCAAAAATAAAATCATAAAACCAGTTTTGCAAAAGACAAAAGGAGGGAAAATCATACGAGCAAGATTTTTGTAGAAAATAATTTCAATGGAAAGGTCTTTTTTTGGCTGTATTTTATGACCGGCAAAGAGGAATAGTTAATAGGAGTGTTTCCATTTCCACCGGTTGTAAAGCCGCCATAGTGCTAACCGTTGAAAATTAGAGCCTGCTGGACGTGATGGTGGTGTTGGTTGTGGAACTGAACTGAAGTGGAGGGATGGGGGAGGCAAAAAGGAGGGAAGAAAAGACAGCCTTCGGGGAATACGAAACCAACGAGCCAAAATTTAAGGACAAGGGGGTCCGTCTCGTCAAGGAGAGGAAAAAGATCCCGATTTAATGAAAATTGTCACTTCACTTTAGTTCTTTCTTTCTTTTTTTTCTGGTTCGTCCAACAAGAGGAAACTCTTGTTTCACGTTTCATTTGACATCTGGTCTGGAGTTGTTTTATCTCCACTTAGTTGTGATGAAAGAAGGATTCGTGGAATCAGGATCAGTTTTCCCCCCCACCCCACTTGAGGCAAACTGAAATCAGTTTTCAATGTCAGTTTCAATTGTTCTGGCGACGAAAAACTCTTTAAAAAGGACAAAATTGTTCAGATTCAATTAGGGGCAAAATGGAGTCGTTGCTGCTTTGGCATCCATTAAAAAAAACATGCAAAGAAATCTGTTCTGTCCTATCTTCCTCCCTTCCTCTGTTCGTTGCTGAAAAAAGCTTTTTTT
>Ga0194133_10009274_pt1 | contig 11298 bp, 8 predicted proteins | sample TA2KigOf40mmetaG_FD_155448 | JGI IMG/M metagenome (GOLD analysis project Ga0194133, IMG submission 155448) | Freshwater microbial communities from Lake Tanganyika, Tanzania - TA2015055 Kigoma Offshore 40m | ecosystem: Environmental > Aquatic > Freshwater > Lake | place: Tanzania: Lake Tanganyika...
GGATAAAAGAAGAAAGGAAGACTCGTCGTGGTAGCCGCATATGGAGGAGACCTCCACCCCTGCTCTGATCGTGATCCATCTTGTGCGCTCCCGTTTTCATCGTTATTGTAAACACCACGTTTTAAAAATATTTCACAATGGTTGGGATGGGAGACAGCAAAGTGATTAAGAAGTGAAAATCTGAAGTTTTTGGGTAAGGACATTTAAAAAAATTTAGTAATTGTATTGAGAAAAAAAACCAATAGCTGGCCTAAGAAATTTTATTCTTTCCATATTTTTTATAAAATAATTCCTTGCAGATATATTATACTTTATAAAGATGGAGGGTGAATCTCCTAACAGCAAGAATGGTTCGTCACTCGAGAGTGAAGTCAGGTACTCTGAAAGTTTTCAAAGAATTTTATTCCCCCTACTCTTAGTGCCAGATATCAAAACTTTGAAATGCAGCTTTTCACCTGATCATTGAAATATCTCGGAAAAGTATTGACTATTTTAGTTTCATGGACAAAATATTTTTAGCTTAAACTCATCAAGTGAGTCGATGGATTCGTTTATTAAGAGGCCAACTCAATCGTCTTATAGGCCTCTCACCATCAAAGACTTTGACATCATAAAGCCCATCAGCCGAGGAGCTTTTGGAAAAGTCTTTTTGGCGAGAAAGTATATACGTTGAAATTAAAAGTTTTGAAAAGTTCGAAATAATCTTTTTTTCAATTTGACCCAGGAAAGATGCACAAAACTTGTTTGCCATTAAAGTGATGAAAAAGTCCGAGTTGGTCAAAAAAAATATGGTTGCACAAGTGATAGCCGAGCGGAATGCCATGGCAATAACAAGGTCCCAGTTTTGCGTTAACCTTTTTTATTGCCTGCAATCAAAGGATAACATTTTTTTGGTAAATTTGCGAAATGTAAAATTGATGCTTTTAAGACATTTTCAAATTTAATTAGGTTATGGAATACTTGATTGGAGGGGATCTTAAGTCTCTCTTAGGAGTCTATGGTTTTTTTGATGAGCCCATGGCAAGATTTTACGCTGCAGAAATTGCTTTGGCACTGTCCTACTTGCACAAACATGACATAATTCACAGAGGTAAATATACGACATGACGAAGCCAAAAAACAATGAGAAGCTCACATTCAGGTATTTTTCAGATTTGAAGCCAGATAACATCTTGCTTACGGCAACTGGACACGTCAAGCTAACAGATTTTGGTCTCAGTCGAGTGGGTATCGACCGTGAGTTAAAGATTGCAGACCTTATTTCAAATACTCCGAGGATCCGTTCAATAGCATCTAGGTGAGCATATTCTATTTTTTTAATGAAAGCTTATACAATTTCACTTAAATAATCTAGGGTTCCCCGCACTCCTGGCCAAATCATGTCATTGACCACACACCTAAATTTTTGTAAAATACCCATTTTTAACTCGTCGTCAGTTTTTAAGGATAGCCTTATATCAAATGGGAATGCAATGTCTGATGGGGCCTGGACAACCCATTCAGTTTCGGCTTGTCAGGTACAAGTAAATTAATTTTGCTGTTCTCTTTGCAAAAAATTACCCTAACAAGCGGAGTTATGTTCGAGCACTTCATGGTTGAGAGCTAAATAAATTTATTAGATACTTCGATCAAGTTCTCTTGGTAACAGCCCACCTCATGAGCGTGAACGGACTGTGAGTGTATCTTCTACTGCCACAGCAGAATCTTGCCGATCAGAAGTTTCCAAAAAGTGTGAAAAGCAAAATTTTTCGGACCAGTCTGATGACACAAAGGCATAGTTTAAGAATTTTTTTACCATTCTGTTCTAAATCATTATAGAATCAAAAAAATCAAAACCTGATTGTCTTTTATAGGAAAATGTTATCGATTCGACAAAATCATCATTTTCCCAAAAACGGTCCTTTGATGTAATGTCTGATACAAATAACAAAACCTATATCACAGAAGACTTTTCTTACATTCAAATCAAACGAAAGTAAGTAGCTATTTTTACCAGCTAAATAAACATTAAGTATCAATTATGGTTTTCTCAAGGCCAAAGGAACTCGAATCAGCCTCAATAGCTGGAAATTTAAGAGATCACAATGAAGATGCTTCTAAGAATGCTTTTCAGGTAAAAATAAGATTCATTAACCATGGCCGATCCGAATACCAAGTGCTGAGAAATTTTTAGAACTCTACTCCTATCTCTTCTGGTGTACCAAGAGCCAAAAACGTCTATTTCTGTGAGTCTCCAACAGTGCCAGACGAATCCCTCGTTCTTGACGAGTCATTTTTAGAATCAAATGAAAAGTATTGCTTTTGTTGCTTCGATGTTTGAAAGTGTCACAATTCAAAATTGTCTGTGAACTTCTTAGATTGAAATACTTCACCCCTGATGCTGTCAAAACACCCATTTCTTTTCGGCCAGCCAATCTGACGCCATTTCGGACCCCAAAAAGTGTAAAAGGAAAACAAATTGAAAAAAGTGACAGTAGAATTTTAGGTGAGTAGTCTTAACAAGTAAATTCTTAAGTTATGTCTAAAAGTGTTCAACCTGTAAAGCTTACGCCAACATAATTAATTCTCTGAACTCAGGAACCCCTGACTATCTTGCCCCCGAATTGCTTCTCCGCCAGCCTCATAGTGCCGCAGGTAGGCTTTTCTTAAACTGTTGTGATAAATTGCCAAACTTCCTAGCAATAAAATCATGTACGCTGATGTCAAATTGGTTTTAGTCGACTGGTGGGGTCTTGGCGTATGTTTATACGAGTTCATGATAGGCATTCCGCCATTCATGGATGAAACACCAGAAAAAGTGTTTGATAACATTCTGTCGAGAAAGATGGAATGGCCTGAGGACGATGAAGCTCTCTCGGACCCATCTGTACAAGCCATAACATCTCTTCTCACCCTCAATCCATCTGAGAGACCTGGTAATTTTTGTCTCCTTTTTATAATATTAGAACATGGTACATTTAATATTTATTTTTTCCAGGATTTTCTGGTCTACAAGCACTGCCATTTTTTAAAAGTATCGATTGGGTCAATCTTCCTGAAGAGACAGCACCGTTTATTCCACAACCAGATGACGAAACTGACACTGGATATTTTGATACAAGGTTAACAACATTTAATTTTCGAAAATTAAAAATGAGTTCTCCAACTGACAACACAATCAAAACAAAAAATGCTTTTTAGAAATCGTCTCCAACATTGGCAAATCTCACTTATTGATGATGAACTTTACTGACGAATGAAAAGCAAGTGTTCTTTTTCCAGCTTATTGACCAAAGAGCTTTCTCCATTAAGGAATTTTTATTTTTTATCTTAAACAATTTGAAATGCGTCCCTATTTTTTTCAAAGAATCAAAATCTCCAAATGAAATATCTTAAAGGTTTCAAAATCAGCATTAGTTAGTATCAGTTCAAACTAATCTAAAATTTGATATTTTTTGATTTATTTTTACTTAAATATAACTTCTGTTATGAATAAAATTTTCATTGCACGAAAGCTTATTTTTCAGCTATTGCTCTCCTCCAGTGGAAGTCAGCTAAAACTATGTCCTACTGAGGGGACATAGATCCGATCAGATTCAACCACTGACATGCAAATCAATCGTTGTTAAGGGGATGTTAAAGGTTAGTTTTACTGTTTTACATTCTATACTTTGGACAGTTATGCCTGTTCCTTAGAGAAAAACTTCACTCAAATGACATCCAGTAAGGAAAACTATTATGAGGCTATGGTTTGTAATTAAAATTCTAAAATTTACTTGGTTTCCCTGACAATGCATGCATTTTATTGATGTGACTTAATAAACAAAGAATAATTTACTCTTCAGGTGCATCTATACCAATTTTTGAAAGTTCACTGAACTTAAAAATGCGTCACCTTATGAGCCTCGGGATACCTGATTTTACTCAGATTGCAAAAAAAGGTTTTGAAGCAAGGTCCATAAAATGGAATGAAGAACCTTGCTAAAGTCATATAAATTGGTATGCATGTCAATGTTACTTCTATCCACGTGATTTGAACGCTAGACAGGTACGGATTTCTGAAATTCAAGAGCCTCAGTAATAAATGAAATCCCTGTTTGACATAATAACATTCGGAAAAACACTAAAAGGCTGAGATAAATTGTTTAAAAGAAAACTTGAAGATGATGGTGATTTTGTACGAGAACGTTTCCACAGATTTATTTAGAGGCAAAATTTGTTAACATATTCAATTTGTTTTTTAGTTGCGACCAATATTTGATTGGTCAGAATCTAATAATGTTGGGTAATAAGAATTACAAAACCAAATAAAGTTAAAGAAATACAAAATCCTCTGTTCCTATTCCATCTGCAGTAGGAGATCCCTCTTCAAAAGAGTCGCCTAGGAGGATTGCCTTTTCTTTAAACTTTGGAGACCTCTCAACATCTCGGGACCGGCCGACCTCAAGTGTAAAAACTGTATGGTCCTAGAAAGAGTTGAAAATTATGACTGAATTTTTAAAAGATGCAAAAAAGCAATTAATTACTTGAGATTGACTCCTTAATTTGCTCATCGTTTCGTACCTTTGACAAATGAAACAGATACACATATTTTATGAAATTCACACCATTCAATATAAAAAGATCAAATGAAATACCATGAAAAAAATTGATGTTTTGTGTTAAGCAAAAAACCAAAGCAGCAAGAGGGATCCATCTTGGAAATAGTCATTTTCCGAGGATTTTGACAATGAAATGAGTTCAAGTTAAAAGCCTCTCTAAAATGTAATATGAATGTACAGTTTTAACTTCTCATGCACAGATAAAATTGTTAAAACAGAATAGAGTCAGCCAAGACCAGTTACCTGTGAACGTCGACTTTATCCTGAAAGAAAAAAGTTAAGACGTTTGTAAGACAATATGTTTATGATTTTGATTCAAGGTGAAATCTTGCCTGGACTAGGTGGGGATCAAGATGAATGAGATTGTCCTCTTGAAACCCAAGAAAGTACAACGAGTGTTTAGGACGGCCACCAATTATACCAACACAGTTTGGATCCGCCAATATCGTCTGGGTGGTAAAAAAACCTTTTTAATGTAGCCCTTTATATCATAATAGCATAGTTTATTGCCTGAAGACAGGGGTAATAAATGGGATTGATTTTAGATGTTCCAAGTCTCACGGGTATGAGAACAATCACCGGACACCAGACAGACTCACAATTTTCCTCCTAAAAATACAAATTTAAGACTCTTGAATAACAGTTGTCTGAAAATTCAAATAATCGACAAACTTCATCGGGCAAGCTCAGATTCAGCCCTCTTTTTGACGTTCCAGTGTGTTTCAAAGATGGCAACCTTTCAAAAGACTCTTCAACTGTTTCGAACGATGAAATTACTTTTTCTGGTGACTTTTGAATGGCATTGGCACCCAGAGAATACCTGTTGTTCGCTGGTGGGACATTTACAAATCCATTTTCAGGCAAAAGTATTGGGCTTTCTAAAACCATAATATCTGTTTACCAAACCAGTTATTATGAGTTTTTAACCAGATTATAACCTGAAAAGCCCCTCTCTACAGTAACGAATCCTTTCTCGCCGAGCTCAAAAAGATAAGGCACTGTTGAACCAATTAAACTAAAATGCAAAAGAAAGGAAAGAATTAAGTCACAGCCCTTGTAATAAAAAAACTTTTTTTCAGCACAGAATGACCCCTAAAAGTAACTAAGTGTTAAGAAATTGATTTTGAATAAAATTTACCTTTCCGTCAAATCCAAGGCCTCAATAGGTTCCTCGTCTATATCAAGCTGTGTAAAAAGTATTCATTTACTACCAAAGAATGAGGCTAGTTTTTGTTTAGGAACGAAAAGATAAAGACAAATTACATGTGACAACACATCAAATTGTTCTGTCGACTTATCTTCCTCAACATTGAAGTTAGTTCCTTCGAAGAACCTGTGATCAAACCATTTAAATTAAGTTAAAGCAATTTTTTTGGCCTTCAGCAAAAAACGCTTACTTTTCGCACAAATCGAGAATATCCTGAATGTATACTGTAGTGTCGTGGGCAACATAAATTTGAAAGTTGTCGAGAAAACTGTTGTATTTGGAAGGTGAATATTTATAGTCCTCAACAGCTGCTTTTAAAATATGTGCAGTGGCAGCAGGGCCAAACCAATCACCTGTTAAACAAGTACATTACAATGTTAAATTATTTATTATTTAAAAACGAATAACCTGGGTGTTTATCTAAGACCAGGCTTGCTATTGACATTAGTTTGTGTATTGAAAAAGGCGAAAGTACATCACAGTGGTTGTCTCCAAATAGCCTGACTATTGACCGGTGTGTTTCTTCATCCTGTGATGGAAATAATGCAATTGTGATTCCTCACATTTACAAGCTGATTTTATCTGAGATAAAATAACTTTCACCTTGTTATCCTGAGAGGGCTTCCAACGCCAATCTCGTCCAAGATGGAGTATCGATAAAGCATTAGCAATAAGCATTTGGCCAGACCTTGGTGTAGTAAATAGTCATGTCAGATTTTGACATAATGCAGGTCTCAATTATAGTACCTGATCATGCAGCCCCATCCGCAATCAGTGTTGATGGTGGTACCTTCGAATTGTTCAAACTCCCTGCGATAAGTCAACCATATTCGTGATGAAAAGTCAGAGTAGAAAGAATGAAGGGCAGCTTCTTTTTCTTGCTGAAAATACAGTACATTTTAGAAGTAGTTGAGACCTATTATTTAAATGAATACAAAGCTACTTCATCACTGTTTCGTTTTCTTTGATAAAATTTTCCCAAAACCCAGACAGGGTGGTGTCCAGAAAAGCTCCCAGATGACGATTGCACGACAGAAAACATTGTTTTGCCGTACTTAACATTGTTCCACATTGACATCAACTTTAATTTGACTTTGACAGAACTTTCATCCTCGTGTTCTGGAATTCGAGACGATGTGAGAGTAGCCATAAATGTGTCGTATAAATCAAAACATACCTTCTTTAGGATTGGAGGCTTCCTGCTCACGACCAAGTTGTAAGTCACTGCAAACGTGAGAGAAGAATTAAATCAAAGCGATTGTGATAGATGAAAAAAGTAAAATGTTAGTTTTATTCATACATTACCTGTTACTTATCAGTCCCAGACTCCGTTTAATACTATTCATATTGGCTGTCAACGATTTTTTGTCAAGACGTAAATTCGTGTATGCGAATAGTAACCCAATGATGGATCGAATTGCCTTTCATTTTAAAAATGACCTTACGTTCAACTAAATTAATTCAACCGTAGTGTTCTTAAAGCACTATTTGATTTGATAATAATTGGAATTTGTGAAGGATCAATCAAGGAAGTAAACAATTCGACCAAAACAATTTTGAAATGTCAGAAGTCGATCAAATTTACGTCATTTATCACATATTAGTGAGGTTGGTGCAAATCAAAACAATCAGCTGAAACGATGGGGGTCACGCAACATTGCCGAAACAAGAAGTTTTTCATTACCATTTTTGAGCCACCTTAAGGGTGTTTATTAGGTTAAGTCTTCAGAAGAAGCTTAGAAACAACAAAAAAATGAATCAAAAATGGTCTTGTAACTCTGCAGTGCTTAAAAAGATCTCTTTCATAGAAGCCTGTGGAATGAGTAAAGTTCGTATATGTCGACGGTCAGTAGTGCATAATAAAAAATAAAAATAAAAACTGCAAATTTTGAAGATCGTAGATGAAGATATTGAAGACCTTACAAATTTACAATTTGATTTAAATGCAGACGCCAGACCTACAGAAATTTAGATGGATTTCTCTAAAGTGTCCTCAGGAGTGATTATGCCCTCTAATATACTAGATTGTAATTTTCCTGAAGTTTCTGATCAGGTAGTTTACAAAAAAATATGTAACAATTTATTTTGAAAAATGGAGCTCACACCCAGATTTTTACAGAGAAATAACGCTAATAATTATCACGACCACGATGTATTACGAGAAAACGAAGACTATTCGGCCCTTTTGAGAACCCTGGCCTTGCTTCAAGCTCAAAAGAGTAAGTGATTCATTGTTAAATAGGAAGAAAACTAATAGGGGAGAAAAATCTTTTTAAGTTCAAGCCATAGAGGATGTTGAAAAACTTTTTGAATGTCGGAATATGGCTCTTAAAGATCCCTTGAATTTTGTCGAAAAGCTTCGCAAGGGGGCTGTGTGTGATTTGCCAAAAAGAAGAAAACTCCCCACAATGCCTGTCATAAACTGGGATAAATATGACTTAGGACCCAACTCGAGCGAAAAGCAAGAAAGTAGAAAACGGAAATTAGGAGTTCAAGGCAAATATTTTTATATGAATTTTTGTTTCGGATTCTCTTGAACGTGTTATTCATAGACACTCAATCAAACTTGCCCCAATCAGACGTTGGAGTTAGAGATTTCGATGTACAAAGTGAAAGAAAATCCCAGAGTGAAGTAAGTATGGAAAACACATGGGAGTCTTCAAAATTCATTGGGTTTTATTTTTTCAAAGTTTACCAGTTTCAAGAATCTGAGACAGCTAGACAATCTTTTAAAAACTTACTCCTTTGACGACGCAGAGTCGGAAAAATGGAAAAAAATAATCAAAGTGGCAGGCATCGAAAGCAAACATAAGGTTATAAAATGAAACTTGCTCAAAAGAATGTAGGCTCTATTGATTATGATTTCAGGAAATGCAAGTTGAAGCCAACAAGTCTCATCGGGAAGACCCAAGTCACGGATTCCCTGGGCAAAGAGCTTTAGATGAAAAAGGTATTTGCTTCTCACTAACAGCTTTGAAAGGTGTATAAAACTTTTTTTTGTTTCGTTTACAAAAAGATAACTTAATGTCACGGCAAAGCGACAGCTTTTACTTTGAATTGGAAGATGTATCTGAAGAAGAGGAGGTCGTCAAAAAAGACAGATCAAGTGAACTTTACAACGAACTTATGTGGCTCAAAAGAGTAAAAAGGGAAAAAGAGTTTCAACTTCTAAACGGAGTTCAAGTTCACTACGGGTTTAAGTGCAGCGGCTGCGGGGTAATTAATGGTATTGGTTCTTTTAAGCCAAAATTGTACGATGTTTTCATTTGCAGGTCGAGCCGATTCGTTTCGGAAGATTCACTTGCATTGACTGCCAAAATAACATTCATTTCTGTTGTGAGTGCGCCCCAAAAATGATTGAGATACCCTCCTTACACCACTACAATAACCATCTTATTAGGCCGGCAAGAAAAATATCGAAATAATATTTTCTGGATGTCCTTTCCAGACAAAGTAGTTTGTTAATGAATCTTGTAAGCAGTTTCTAGGTCATTTCTTTATAACGTGTGTAACTAGTGGTCTGGTTTTAGATTTGGTATTAAAAAAGCTTGAAATTTATATTGATGTTTGAATCAGTTTTTCTTGTAAGTTTAATTCTTTCAAGTTGCTGATGGCTAAATTCAAGCAGACTTTCGATCAAAGCAGTTATAAGCTAGTACGTAATAAATATATATAATATTATGAACTGATCGAAAATCAAGACTTCTTTATCTGTAGGGATAGAACGAGCCTTTAAAGTTCAAGCTCGAGCTCTTCAATAAATCAACATTGTCACTTTTGTTTTCAATTGGAAAATTGGCTATTATGGCATTAAAAAAATATGTTTGAACTGCAAACAATAATTTTAAGACCATTAAAAGAGTAAATTGAGGACCAGCTAATGATGGTCGAGCCTTTATGACTTTTAAAAATAAAGTAAAGTAACTGTTTTGGCCGAGTTGGCATCGTTTCATCCCTAATGTTCAGAATTAACGTGTCGATCGCGAATTTATATAATTTATTTATTTACTATTTATTGCTAATCGCCATGCACTCGTCAGACCACCGTCACTGCGATTATTCACCGAAATCTGCTTGGTGTCTGTCAAGTAGCTGGGACTTGGGAGTTTCCGGTTAGAAAAGTTGAGATTTGAAATGCGAAAATAGATCATATCCCAGCTGTTGGGTACTGACTCGAGGCTCTTTCTTTCAATCATCCCTGGTCTAGGGTGCTATAGATACTGAAAAGGTGAGTTTTTCAAATCATTTAAAAGGTAACAAAGAGTTTCGAAAATGGCTCAGATATCCTTTCATTTAAAGATGGCATCGGAACGTGAAAGATCTTACGGCACAAGAAGCGAGCTAGACACGATCTCCACAAGCTCCCTTCACGGTAAAAGATGTTGTCCTGACCCTGTGACTCGAGTGGTTGGTCAGCAAGAATCCGGAAGTTATTTGCCAACACCTTTTACGGCCGAGTCAACACTCAAAGTCCTCAAAAGACTTTGGATGGATGAACATGAAAAACAACTTCAGGAACAAGGAGAGACGTCCGAAGGCCAATTGAGGGGCAGCCAATTCATTAAAACATTATCTTTCGAGGAGGTTCTGCGCCTGGCTACCACTCCTCCAAAAGGGCCTGTTTTGATGAACGGATTGAAATCGAAAGGTATACCTTGTTCAAGTTTTAATATGATCCGATACATTGCATCTCTGTTCTATTTTTCAGCACCCCCAACTTGTTCTCCAGAGGCCTCTGAAGCTAATTTTCCTGATCGAGCGGTATATTAAGATTAAAGGTTTATGACATTATGTGATAGCTTTCCCAATCTTTTAGGTTTCCGGGTCTAAAGACAGAGAGTAAGTACCAAATGTCGGCTCTAATTATACACGTTTTAGAATCAGATATGAAAGCCGCGAATGTTTTAGTTTGCGCCAAAATCATTTGATCGCCTCCAGCTTCTCGTGTAGCGTTTGTCAAGATTTTTTTATTGACGTAAGTGAGAGGTTCGCCTAGCATGGCTATTGGGTGACTGGATTGTCAACAAGCAGGTCTTTCAAAACATTCAACTAAAAACTAACGACTTTTCAATATTGGCTTGCAGCCTGCCCTTCTCAATTGTGGACACACGTTTTGCCACTATTGCATTTTACAGTGGTGTGTTAGTTCTGGCAGGACTTGTCCCGTTTGCAGGCAGGTCATTTGCAATATCACTCAAGATATAACTGTGGTAAGAAATTTCAAAACTGAAGAAAAATATTCAGCTTGTTTCATTTGAAGCATTACTTTTTTAGAGAAGTTTTGTTGATCGACTGTTTGAGAATTCTCCAGATGAACAAAATTGGAGAAAAAATGAACTTGAAAGGCGAGGTAGAGAAGTCCCAGATTATGATGTGATGTTATGTTAGATCCCTCGCAAGATAGAATTTTCACGTCTGAACTTCGATTTGATATTCCCTCCCGGGAGAAGCGAGGGAGCAGGTCGAAATTCTCATGCGTCCGTCTGTCACCTCAATCTCCACCTTTGGTCC
>Ga0194133_10009275_pt1 | contig 11296 bp, 6 predicted proteins | sample TA2KigOf40mmetaG_FD_155448 | JGI IMG/M metagenome (GOLD analysis project Ga0194133, IMG submission 155448) | Freshwater microbial communities from Lake Tanganyika, Tanzania - TA2015055 Kigoma Offshore 40m | ecosystem: Environmental > Aquatic > Freshwater > Lake | place: Tanzania: Lake Tanganyika...
AAACAAACATCCATCAGGAAGAAAAAAAGTCTAATCCTTTTTCAACTCCTCCTTTTCAACTCAAAACTTTGCCAAATTTGTTTTGCCAACATGGAAAAAGGGGAATAGCTGGTTCAATACTCTATTTCTTTAAAAAAACATACTTTCAATCTTGGTTTTAATCCCATATATTTTAAAGGAAAGTTTTGCCTTCTTGCTTGACCTGATTTCATCTTGCAGAGGATTTTTTTTATAAAAATAAACATTTGATTTTGGGTGAAGCAAAAGAATGAATCTGACACAAATCAAACGTGAGCAAACAAGGAAACCTGTTTTTTGTATGAATGAAAGTAATAATATTGATGTAATTGTGTAAACATAGTAGTTGAGATCCCGACCAAGTAAATAGTTGGAAAATGATAGCACTATTGTTGTTATTATGAAGCAAAAATATGAAAATAAATTATTGTAACCTGGATTTTTCATGCAAATTATTAAATAAGATAAAAATATTCATTTGCACACTTTGATCAAATCTGGAGCTCCCATAAAATATCAATCTATTTAAGGTCAAATACAGGATAAAGACAAGCATTGTTTCTCATCTTAACAATAAAGTAATAATCTTGATAGTTAAAAAAAGTTTATTGATATTTTCATGATTGGTTAAAAACTAACATAATGCAACTAATAATATTATTTTACCTACAGAACAGAGTTTTGAAAACCAGCTCCCAGCCACTTTTTGTTTTTGTTACGATAATTAGTTCTTTATTTTACTTCTCACTTTTGGGACATATTTTTTGTCTTTTCAGAATAATGAAAAGTAATTTTTCTGAATATTCCTCCCTCTAGTTTCAGCTCTCTTTATATTTTTGGGAGTTCCATCAAATGAATGTGACTATTGTTTGCCCTCATCAAAAATGAGGGAGAATTTTTTTTCAAAACAACATAGAGCATTACAAAAAGACAAAGATGTAACTTATCTTTTCCATGAAAAATTAACTATGAAAAATTAGTGTGCTTATGGAGTTTTTGTGGACAACAAAATCTTTGTTGGAAAATCTCATTAATTTGTCTAAGAAAATTTACTCTCTTTATAAAAAGATAGGGTGGAAAAAATAAGTCAAGTACCTTCGAATTTGTTAGCCATAATGGTTTCTTTCTCTGACAGGATCATTTCGTCAACAAAGTTTAGTAATGGAAAAATCAAGAGATCTTTCAAGGGATTTTAAAGTTTTTGTTGAGCATTTGCTGCCTGTCTTCTGCTAATTTAACCGATGCCAAAGCACGCATGCATGACTATCCAACCTTCAACTATCCTATTTGGTTTCTTTTTTCAGATCTTTCTCAGTCTCTCCTTTGAATGGCCGGATAGAATTCTCTACTACTTAACTTCTAACTTTTCATTAAAACTAGCCTGGCTATAAATATGAGGAAACTTTTGCCAGGGCGGCTTTGAGTTGTGTAGAACTTGAAGATACTTTGAGTAAGCATGGTGGGAAGAGGACTGAGAGCTTCACTTCGAATTTTATGAAAGTTTGAAAAAACTTGTTTTGTTATATGTATTCCTAAAAATTAACACAACATTGACTAACAACTTAAAACTCTGGGAAATATCTAAACTTTGCCAATTATTTCACCATGTTGGGGGGAAAAAAGGATCACATTAATTAGTTGTTTTTACAAGCTTGCTTTTTACTATTTATGAGGGCTTTTTTAGGCTTAGAGCAGCCAGAAAAAATGAACTAAAAATTTACCTTCAGTGGACTTTTGGAATTGCTAGAGTGAAAATACTTAAAAGGCTAGAAGGTTGAATTATTTTTTTGTTGTTTAATGTTATAAGAAAAAGGTAGAGGGCTTTTTATGAGGTGTATAAACTTTTGCAAATCTAAAATTGCACCGGATTAAGATTGATCATTGCAAATTTGGAAATGATTTGGCTTAATTTCACCAATTATAGGTAGCAAGAGTTACAAAACTTTCCCTAAGAGTCATTTTCTGTTTTGGATATTTTTATTGTCCTCATGCTCATGAGGTGAAAATCACTAAAATATCTAAACTTGGGGTCATTAAAGGCACACTTATAGATGACTGCATCCTGTTGGATTGGTTTGTCAACTACATACAGCCTTTGCAGATTTAACAAAATCTACTTTTAATTTGTATGCTTTGAAACTTTTTCATTCAATTTGGGGTTGCAATGGCTGAGAAGTCATAGGCACCTGACAGAGAACTAAGATCTAAGGTTGTTCACTCCCCTGGCCAGTGAGCAACTTTTAAACCCCGGATTGCAAAAAAATCTGTTAGGTGCCCTCTGTCAGGGTAATGGAAATCTGCAGTGGTGACCGTAGACTTCTATGACAGGACTCTTATAAAGGTGCTGATCGCACATCAACATTGGATGAGTCTATACTGCATAAGATTATTGGTGTTATAATTATTAAAAACAAGCAAAGTTGTTGAGGCTTTAGAAAGTTTAAAGTCCTGTAAAGCAAAAAGTCTTAAGTAAATATAGCAGAAAATACATTTTTTTAGAGAGTGAAAAATATTTTTCATATCAACTTTAACTTTACACCCAAAGCTAGCTTTTTTTGAAGAAACATCTGAATGTGTCATACTCATTTGAGGTCTGGACAACCCTATTTGATAATGCAGCAAAGTTTACTGCAATCATCACAATGTTGGCAACTCTTGGGATTTGAGATATGTTAATCTCAAAGTGCTTGCTGAAACCGTTAAAAACTTTGATGCAGAAAACAATGACTGGAATTTACAAACCATTGCACTTTTAAATTGATCAATCCACATTATTTGAAATTTTTTTCTTTTTATGAAATTGTCAAAAAATACGGAAAATAAGATCCTATTGTTAATGTTTTTTCAGAGTCTTTTAAGTTTCAGAAACAGGAGCTTTTTTTATCCAATTTATTGTTTCAGAAATTATATGACTTACCTAAAATTTCCAGCTGATTTGATCAAAGAATCGAGACTGTAAAATTTAAGGCAATCTCATTTTATACTTTAAAATTGTTTCAATATGTTGTACCGAAGAAATTCACTTATTGATTTATGAAAAGCCAAAACATCTATGTAACAAAATTCACACCACCAATAATATTAACTTTTTCATTTGAGATTGTTGGTCGCCTCTCAAGTCCAATGCTTACGTGCAAACTAATCTCACTCGTGTTTTTTCTGTTCCGACTTTAACCCGAAATGAAACTGGATGGAGAGATATATAAGTAAAGAGAGTGGGAAAGAACCAGGGTGGAATATAATGCAGACAAGAGGGAAATGGCAACGGGAAGGGAGAATGACTGCCAATGGGACATGCGCCTACAAACCATGGAAAAATTCTGCTTCTTAGATTATAAAATCACGCTGTACTTCAAAAATCGTGTTTCACAACATCTAGATGAGTCTCTAAATCACATTATTTTACTTTTAAGCCAAGCAGAGTGACATTCTAATAGGTTGCAATTAATTGGTTTAGATCATGTTAATAGAGTTGATTAAAGTTGTAATCGCATTGTAGAAGTTTTTTGGGTGCAATTCTACCAACAGATACAAACACAAAACTTTTTTTCTTAATTCTGTCCCTCGCCTTTTCTCTTTTGCTCATTGGCCTGCTCTTTATCTGACTAATTGAAATCTGAAAACTTTTGTCGTCCGGTCAACTTAAAAGCACACAGTCATGAATATACCCTCATATTTAAGGTTGATAATTTTTTAGTTTTAGATCAAAAGTTACACTCAGATTTTCAGATTCAAAAGCAAAATATAAGTATTGTAATACAAATTTGTGACAATTGTTTGTTTGGGTCAATAATCAATGGTCGACGTGATTGATGATAAAAACTGTTTGTTTGGTGTTTCAAGTAAATTTTTTTTATCTGTTTGACTGTCACGTGTTGTTCAATTTTCCCCCTTTTTGTTTTGATCACATGCTATGCTAGGTTTTGTGAGTTGAATTCAGAATTATTCCGACAATTTATTGATGCTTTTTCCCATTATTTAGAGAAAACTTCAGAATTACTTGATTAAATAAAATCCAACACAACTTCTGCCATTTGCAGAGATTAAATCTAAATTAAATTTAGAAGGCATTGGGAAAACTTGCTTCTGTTGAATCACAAATCCTACAATTTTACATCTTTTATATGAGCAAAAACTTTATTAATTTTCAAAAACATATGATTTTGAAATTTATCTTGCAGGCCTTCTCATACAGTATATATGGAAGAGAATTAATTTTTATTTTGTTCCTTTATTTCAAATTTCAAATTTTGAATAATTAATTTGATTGAAGTAAACAAATCAACTGTTATACCCTATAAAGATAAATATATGATTAAAACTTGCCATTAATTGATTGTTTGCAATTAAAAGCTTTAGATGAATAAAAATTTGCCCACAAGTAACTCTTACGACGTGATTACTATTTTCATCAAATGTGACATGCCAAAATCACACGTCCAAAGCAGATGTGTATTTATATTTACAAAAAATCAATTAAGAACAAACTTATCTCTTCAGCTTTTTCCAATCAGTTCTCTATATTTATTGCAGTATTTGACCTTTCCTTTTGACTCTATGAGTTTTTTGGGTTTATCATCTATTTGTTGGATTTGTTTCCTTACTTTATATTTTGCAATATTATGAAAAATAAAAATAAATCAATATAATAAAAATTATTTCTGCAAGCCAGCCCAGCAAGTGTGTGGAGTTTAGTATTTTTATAGAGGGTTCAGGCCCCATTATGGATGTCTGTCTGTGTTTCTGTCACTTAGATTTCCTCTCTGAGTTTTGATGCTAGAAAGAAATTAGTATTATGGATAGAGTAAAAGGTTTTTTAATTTTTGTCTAGGAGTTGAGATATTTAAGTTTAAAGTTTCCCTTGTCAGCTTAAGCAATTAAGCTGACTAAATGGCATCGTTAAGACAACTGACGCTGTTAAAGTTCGTGCGCTTCTGGAAGTTAGGCATTTTTACCCGACAAAAAATACTGTCTACTTAATTAATTATCAATACAAATAATTTTGGCTTTATCATCTGCTCAGATTGTCAGAGGATTGAAGTCCAGTTAAGTGGGAATTGCTCCTGAAGGATCCGTCAAGTAGTGACAGGTCTGGGTCAAACATATTTGACCCAGGTCAGGTCAGATTCGGTCAGCCATCTCTGGGGCTGGAAAATTTCCCTCAAAAATCCGAGAATTTCCAATTTTTTATGTCTGGGTCAAAAAAATCTCACAACCTGGATTGCACAAACAATCAAATCAATTAAAGCAAGTTTACAATAGGAAATTACTTACTTTTAATTTGAGTCAGTCAGCAATGATAAAATGATTCAATAACTACTCTAAAATCGCGAATTTATGGGTCTTGCTCACTAGCATGGCTGGCTCTATGGTGGAAAACCAGGATTTCTATTAGGTTCAGATTGTAGTCTAATGAAATTTGAAGAGCAGTTGGCCCGACCTGACCATGGCAGGCAGCGAAATCGGTATCATATAGGCTAAGTAACTAAAATAAGCACTCTAGTTTTATTCTCATGTTGACTCTTCACCAAAAATCAAAGGCCTTTCACAAAATAGTTTAGCACACTTAACACTAATGGAATCTGACTTGTGAGATCCAAGGTTTGAGATGGACAATAATTTTTAATATATTATCAAGTTTTAGGTTCTCCTTTCTCGTTATGAATAGTTTTTCCACCCTTTTATTCTCAAATCCAGTCCAAACTTTAATTATTGAACATCAATTTCATTCACCTGAATTTATGGATTGCATCAGGATCCTTGGTGGAAGCTTAATTTCAATGATATTTATAAATTTATTAAATATTTTCATTTCACATCGTTTTGGCCATAAACATTTCTTTCAAAATAAAAACTTTTTGTATATAAGTAAAGATTAAATGCTTTTTCTGAAATTGTCATGAAGACTATTCAAAAGATTTTTTATATGAATATAAAAGTGATTGAAGTTGAAAAACTTTGATGAAGGTACAGTTTCATTAAATTTCAATCAAGAAAGTAAGTCTGACAGTTGTATAAAAATAAAATAGTTTCTTCAAACTTTGATTTGAATGTTGAGATAAATTTTGATAAATGTTTGAAGATTAATGACTTTGTTGAAATCATGTCATTTGAACTTGTTTTAGAGATAATTTTTAAATAATTATTATGTAAGGCAATAATAACATTTTTCTAAATAAGTGTAACTTTTTTCATTGAGGCAACATGCAAGACCGACGCATCTCTGCTGGAGTTCTTATCTGCAAAATAATATGAATAGTTCAGTAACCAAATAACTTTCAAATATGATCTTCAGCTCTACCTGATCTTGAACCACTAAGGTCAAAACAGGTCTTGTTCTTTTTGCAAAAGACTCTGCAATGAGTCGAGCTATTCCACTATGGGGTAGACCTTTAGAGGACAAAAAATCATTTGAAAGCATTATTTATCATTTTCAATTTTTACCTTCTAAACTGATTCCATCAACTTCCCTTATTATTTGTCCTATCCTTAATTTTCCAGTTTGGTATGCAGCTCCACTGGGTTGAATAGAAATAATTCTAAAATCACAGATAGGCTTGAGCTCATCATTTCATTAGAAACATTAAAGTAATGTCTGACCTTGGTAAGGGTTGCTTTGTGTTTGATCCACCTTCAATGGCAATGCCAAGGGTTGGACAGCATTTAGGAATGTAGACTGTCTGACAGCCAATTTTCAAGGAGCTTGGAGGAGGCTCAGGTAAACGAAATGGCTAAAAATAATGTAAATGTAAATACAGTGAATCACTTTAAGTCATGAGAATAGGATATTGGATTGATCATTGAACTTATCGTCCTGATAAGCAGATGATCTTTATGTTTTTTGCATAAGTGAAGCCCAATAAACTAAGTTTGCTGCACTGGAACCTTTTTTATATTGGATTAAGCATTTTTAAAGGTTTTTTTGCCAGCCTAAAGCCTGTATTTTTGCCAGGACACGAATGTGACTTTGATTCCTTAGATCTTTATTTCAACCAGAGAAAAGCAGACCAACCACTTTAAAACATCTTGTAGGGACTTTATTGCAAGTATAAAATCTTTATTGACCAAGGAATCCCAATGGTGACCTATTTTGATAACTCAAATTTCTCTTTAAGACACAAACAGGACAATAAATTTTGTCATTCAGCAAATTTTCGACCTCGTAATTTACCATTTCTTTAAGCTCTTGAAAAGATGTTTTATATCTTGATGTTACACGTTCTTCCTCAACTTTGGTGTGAAATGTTTCTTCGTCGATCAACCTTTCATTATTTGACCTTTGGATCATGGAATGGTCGTGATGTAAGATTGGAGGAAATGATCCGCCCATATTGGTCGGATGACCACGTTGGCAATTATCTTCAGCCTGAAAAAGTAACAACAATAAAACATTTCCCAATCATTAATTTCAAAAATTATAAACATACCAAGTCTAGTCCGTTTATCCTTTCTGGATTTCTAGATCCAGGATAACTTCTAACAAGCCCATCTGACAGATCCTGTAGAGAGAATGAGGATAATCAATAATAATCTAGAGCAGAAAGCAGCCTATCAAGCATGAAAATTTCAAAAAACTCTCAAGCTCAAGTTAAGCTTCCATATGTAATTTTTCAAAATATAAATTTGCTTTGAATAAAAAGGTGGGACATCTGGTTTGAAAAAGCTTGAAATAGTCAAAATTTGGATTTGAAATATTTTTCTGGACTCTTTTCTCACTCAACTGTTTATTCATCTACCCATTCTTGCTTGCAATTTAAATCTAAATTCACCCTTGTGTCATCAGTTTCATTGACAGTGAGTCGTAATTTCTCTCTCAGAAATGATCTTTCAAATCTTTCCTCAGAGTCTAAAAGATCCTGCAAAAAATAGCAGATCTAGAAAAATGTTTTTAATTTTTTTTTGTTTGGAGTTTGGAGAGAATCTCTTTTCTACAAATCTGGAAATAATAAAAAAATGTCACCCAATTAAAAACTTTTTCTTAAAGTTTTATTTTTTCCCTCGAATGAATTTCTTATTTCTTGTTTTTCGTTTAATAAACAAAACTTTCCAAAGTTTTTTGATAATAAGATAAAGCTACAAAACACAATTTACAAAAATGAGATGAAATTTCAGCCTGATTTTTTGCAAGTGGAAAAAAGTCTTTAAAGTCTCAAGTTGATTAGAAAGTGTAACGTGAGTTTTGATCTTGAATGTCTTGCTTTCTTTGATCTTAAAACCAGGGCTTAAGGGAACCTTCGTTTATACTTTGAAATTTGAAAAATTCTATGATGTTTTGCTCCTTGATATGCATCCTGAGTAGAATATTCTAAACTCAAGGTGCCTTGAAAGAACAAAAAAAGTACGTACAACTTGAATTTAAATAGATTTTATGATTTTAAGGGATTATCTTATCAGACAAAAACTAAGTTTTTGGAAAATAAATACAAGCTGAGACTTTGAATTGTATTGCAACAACAAATATGGCAAACCAAACACTATAATGCACCAAAAAAGACAAAAAATTAAAGTAAATTTATGAAATCAGAAAAATTATTATACTACCTCGTTGGGGGATAAATCACATAAATATTCACGCTCTTCGTCATGATTGTTCTGTAAGATCCATTCCAAATCCTCCTCCTTAAAAATGATTGAAAAGAAATAATTCTCAAGATCAATAACCAAAAGGAATAAGAAAAGACATGGATATTTTTGAATAATTCAGATCAGAATGATCCAATGCATATGTTTAAAAAAAGATTTTGTTTGTATAGATAAATAGAAGCATGCCTCCAATGTTACCTGATCTTCTTCATCAAAGGATCCAACATCTTTCAACCGACCTGATGTTCTCAACAATTTATCTAGAAGATTTCCCTTTTGATAAATGAGACAGTCAAATTGTGACAAGTCATCTGAGCGGACGATTTCGCGAATTTCAGTGAAGAAAGAAGTCTGAAAAATGATCGAAAACTTACATCTGAATTGTAAAATTCTAATTTTAAGTGATTGATGGAGAATTTGTAGACCAGCCGTGCTTCTACTTTTTCAAACTTCTGTTCAAGTGATATTAAAAATGCCTTCATTGGACAAATCTGAAGTTGACATTCTTGTTTCTGTTTCAACTTTATAGGCAAAGGTTGTGAGATATGAACTAGACATTCTTGACATCTTTCAAATTAAGTGCATACAAATGTCAAGATATTTTTATTGAGAGCATTGAAGACGAACAATTTGTCTTCAAACTTTTTCGTAATATGTAGAGGCTCATATTATTTCAAGGGATTTTTTTAAATAAATGAAACTTTATGTTGCTTACCTTTTCTGCCTCATCAATCAGGTATAAAATGTTAGATGCAAATCTATCAACATTTATTTCACCAGATTGGTAATCAGCAAGGAGAATTGACAATGCTGTAAACTCATCTTGGTTTAGTAAAACCTTAAAAAATAATTCCAATTTTGTCATGACAGTTTTTTTGCAGTTTTTCAGTTCTTTTAAATGTTAGAGTTTTTTAAAGACTGCCCTATGGAACACATTTTTATGATTCAGTAATAGAGAAAATGGTTTCTGTTGAGAACTGATTCCTCAAACACTAAATTATAAGAATAGGAATTGTATTGTCTTTACAACAGCTCTTTCGGAATCTGTGGAGGTCCTTTTATGTCATTATACTACGAAATTTTTCGTTTGTATTTGTAAATGTTAATCTCTCCATCAAAACTTACACTAATTAGCCAATTGTAAATAACTTTTTAAGAGCTATTATCCACTCACCACTTATGTGGTGAGTGTTTACACAAAATAGACAAAATAAAAACATGACATATTACAATTAGATACATCAATTAATAATCAATGGTAAATGCATCAACTGTATTATGGAAATTAATTATAAAGGACACTGGTTTTAGTTTTTGTCTTAATTGGTGTGGGTTTATGCCCATTATCCAGTTAAGGTTAACTTTTTTGAGGTGCTCTAGTTAGTTGACCAGTGAGTTTCTTCCAATTTTCAATCTCGAGGTGTCTGAGAAGGTTCCTTGTCTAGGCTTGCAATCATTTTTACAACATCTTTCCAAAAGTTTATTTGAAAGCCGAGAACCAGTCCTGCCAAAATTGGCGAGGGAAATTGCCATTTTTGCATTGCAATAGTTTGCCCATGAGTGGGGTGTGGAGCCTTCAGTGAGTTTATCAACTTCATGTCTGGACAACTTATTGAAGAATTTAATTTTTTAATGAGAAATCAAATTATTTTTTCATGGTCAAGCCTTCCTTTCCTGAGAAAATCACCAAAAGATGATCAATTAAGTCCAACCTTGGTGTCAAGGGATAATTTAGGTCAGGGATCGAACCTTGAACCCACTTCCCAGCCTATGAGCTATACAACTTCCCCAACTACGAATTGAAATCCAGGTAAAGGTTGTTTTGAGGCTAACTAGGGTACCATTAGCCATTGATGGTCGATTGAACCACGTAAAGCTAGAGTAACCTGATGATTTGTTATGATAATAAAAATTTTCATTGGTATTAAATAACTAACCTGAGCTTTTTCTAGAACCATAGAAAGCTCCGGGCTTTCTGTTGATGTTGCCATTTGTTTTTCAATGTTGAGATCTTGTCTGAATTTATTTAAATCCATTTGAAATTGGTGTGTTTGGTCAAAAGATTGGTGGTTTTGTACTCGATGATTTGTCAATCTCCTACAATTGGTTGATACTTTAATAATTCTAAAAGCTTTTTCATACAGGTAACTTAGAAAAGGTTAAATTGTTGATGAACTTCATTCTTAATTGAATATTGTAAAACCCACAAATTGTTGTTGATTTTACAAACAGTCAACAATTTAAAAAATATCTAAGCCATAGATTATCAAACTTTATGGCTCTTGAAAATCAAATTGATTTGTTTGTTTTCATTAACATATGGTAAGATTAAAACATGTTATGGTATATTTAAAAGACTTTGAGACTAATAAGTCTGTTTAAGCTCATTCAACATTCTGAAAAGGAAGTACTTTAACAGTTAGCTTTTTATGTTGATTGAAAAAATGTGCTTTGATGCTCTGTTTTGACAGCTTACATGATTTATAGGAAAATGTAATCACTATGACGTGAGAATAACAATAACTCTTACCAAAACTATCCTTTTTTAAACAACATGCCTCTGTACATCAGAGCAATTCTACCATTCAAAGAATTTACCTTTACAGCATGCAATATTTATTCAATATAGAACCTAACATTAACTTGTTTTAAATCCTTCAACATCTTATCAAAATATAGCGTATAGTCTAAGATA
>Ga0194133_10009278_pt1 | contig 11293 bp, 4 predicted proteins | sample TA2KigOf40mmetaG_FD_155448 | JGI IMG/M metagenome (GOLD analysis project Ga0194133, IMG submission 155448) | Freshwater microbial communities from Lake Tanganyika, Tanzania - TA2015055 Kigoma Offshore 40m | ecosystem: Environmental > Aquatic > Freshwater > Lake | place: Tanzania: Lake Tanganyika...
AGAATTTATTGGAAATATTTTACAAATTTTGATAATTTTTACTCAGATGTGTTTTTGCAACACTATGGTAACTGTTTTAAAACTTTTTGACAAAAGATAAAAAACACTCTGACAAAGACAAATGGATTCTATTTCCTTTCATGTATACCCTAAAAGACACCCAAAGTGGATTGTCAGATTGAAAATCCATGTCAAACCACTGAGTTTCTCAAAACTGACATTTTCACAATTTTGACCTTTTTTATTTTTTGAGAACTTACCAAATGCTTCTAGAATTGTGTTGGCTTCCAATATTTGTTGTTGGACCCAAGTTGAGATGTTGGCAGTGACTGAGCATAGGTATTCGAGAATGAATTTTGTTGTTTCTGTTTTTCCTGCACCAGATTCACCAGAGATGACCATGCTCTAATTAAAGAAATTAATAAAATATAGTATTGCAGTGATGCATCATACTTTATTTATGCCAAACTACATGAAAAAGTCCTTCCCTTTGAGTTCTTTAAAAGACAATACAATAAAAAAACCAATTTGACTAGTTATATTCATTAACTCTAAGATATAAAATTTGAACAATATTAAAAGTCAAATATCAATGTAAATTTCTTACTTGATTGATCCTATCAGATTGAAGGGATTTGTAGGCACTTTCAGCTAAGGCAAAAACGTGTGGTCCAAGCTCTCCTAACTTTTTACCGTGGTAGCTGAACACACTTTCCTGTAAAATGTATTTTTAATTATTATCAAAATAACATTAAATATCATTTTTTGAGTACAGCTTCTAGAATAAATCCATGAAAGAAATGACTTTTAGTCACAACGATGGCCACCATTCGGTTTAGAAAGCACTTTGATCAATATTTGGAGCATCGAATACATTAGTTATAGGGTGTGGTTTCATACTGTATTTTCTTTCAAAGCAAAAGCTTGATAGACCTTTAATATAAAATGAACCAAACAAATCACACAATAGCTCTTTGCTTCCCTCAATTGACAAATAGAATATGTTCAGAAATAGAAAGCTTAAAAGTTTTGTCTAGTAAAAAAGTTTTTGATATTGGCATTTTCATTTCAGCTTAAAAGCTTAGAGTTATTTCAGTCTGTTGGTGGTTGACTTTAAGACTGGTAGTGTTAAAACTCCACATTTTTGAAAAGGAGGATTCCTTTTTAACATCTTTGGATAACGGTTTAATTCCCAACAAAATGTACCTTGTTCGACAAAACGTCGATATTTTGATTTATGGAGAGACTTTTGATACTTCAACTTGTCAATCTAAATTTTTACACTAATTTCGCTTTTAAATGAATAAAATGATTCCCAGCAAAAACAGTGTGCCTTAAATGAGCAAAAATTTGCAAGGTGCACTTAAAGATTCAAAAAAATCAAAGCTTTGATACATACAGCCAATTCAGAGAAAAACCTTTTATAAGAAAGACAGAAAGAGTGGTGGGGTCAAGAATTGGGGTTTTATGATTTTGACAATTTTTGTATGGCACAACTTACAACAAAGCAGATCATAAAATAGGCAGACAAGCAGTACAGAACAGATGTGGGGAAGTGATCAATGAACTTGGCTTTGACTGGACTGATGGTTTCTCGGACGACGGATGGAGGATGCGACTGAAGCAGCATTTTGGGTTCCCAACCTGAGGGGGTGGTTTTTCCACTGGGTTGGGGCACAAGTGCAAGGATTAAAAAATCCCAGTTTTCCACCTCACGCCAAAGTCTAAAAATGGCTACTCAGGTTGGGAACATTAAGTCCCCACGAAGCTCATTCGTGCCAATCCACATGCGAACTCAACTTTATGACGACGGAAGAAGATATTTTTATTAAATTCGCATGTGGATACACACAGCTCTTGCAAAGTTTAATCATTTAGTACTACCTTTTGTACAATTGATAACGAATGAGCTAAATAAAACATAAAAAACAGAATTGTTCAAAAGTTGGCAGTATTGCCATCCAATATGATGATATGGCTTTACATTAACAAGCCTCTGAATTATAGCTTTTCATCAACCAAATATTGGGTATAAAACGGCTTTTTGTGACTTTTTAACCTCATTATTCAATTTATATTTTTTATTAAGGATTTACTGTCTGCAACATGTATAATATTGATTGATTTACAGCTTTTATTTTGAATTAATTATTCTTTCTCCTTAGAGAAAAACTTCACAACAATTCAAAGTTAAAATTGACAGATCAGATATCACAAATATAATAAAGTAAAATCAAATTTTCAAATAGTTAAAAAATGATTTCTTCATCAGAATTCTGATTGCATCGTCATTCAATTCCTGATCAAGCCAAGGTTCAATGATTTCCTTCATGCACGCCAGTCTGTTTTGCAGGGCCTGATGCCCTTTGGTCGTTTTAAATTCATCAAAGAATTTTCCAAAACCACACCTCCTTTGCTCGACAAAAAGTGTTCTTTGCAAAAGAGTGAACAATGGTTTAGGCTGATCATCTCTCAAAATTTTAGTAACTTTTGATGCTGTAGCAAACTTGGCCCACTCCTCTGGAGTTGCCCTTTTGCAGATTGCCGTTAATTCAGCCTTTGATCTATTGAAACCATAATCCTTACACGCCGTCCTCAGTAGTCTGAAGTGCAGAGATTTAAATCTTGACTTAAATTGACTTTTGCACTATTCAAACCACACGCTTGATGAATAGAAGACTGCACTGTAAAAATGTGCCAAAGCTGCTTTGAGAAACTGGACTTTGCTCATAAACTTAAAGCTAGACACAAGTTATACCATAAAAGACTTTTCAAAAATAGTTTTTAATTTCAACTTCATATATGTATTTTCAAAGCTGTCTTTGCCATCTCAAAATCACATCAATCCGAATATAAAAATGTCTGTTGCCCAGGGGGTTAGTTTTCTTAGCCTTTTTTGTCATAATTTATTCCCTCAAAAGTTAGGGTTGGGACTTTATGAAAGGTATATCTCTGTGACAGGCTTCACCAGCAGTAGAATTCAACCTGAAACAATTGATTGACAACTAATTCAAAAATGAAGTGGAACAAGAAGTAAAAGAAATGGCTTCTTGCGGGTTCATATTCACAAGAGTTCAAAAGCAAAATAAGATTTTGAAAGTTTCCATTTGAGGTTTTTTTTTTTAAAAAAAGCTTAAAATCAAAACCAAAGCTTTGATTTTAAGAATGCTTATTAATTCAGTACTTATTGTTATAAAATTCAAGATGCTATTTCTGTGACGGTTTAAAAATTTTATCATTAAGATAAATAAAACTAGTTGAGTCGTTTTCACCCTCATTTTTCAGACTTGTGAGAATAACATTTTGAAAAAATGGTTTTGAACATGACTCACTAGGTTTTTCCCCTGGCTGAAAATAGTCTTCAGCATGGCTTTCTCTCAAGCCTTTGTTTTCACTTCAAAAAGCTGGTACTTTTTTTGCTCTCGTCTTTCCGAACATAAGGTTTAAAAAAACTTCAAGTCACCTCCATGAAATATTAATATCATGAAGTATAAAAATTGGGTTTATTTAATACAATTTCAAGCTTTCCATCCGAAATTCGTTGCTTATTGTAGCTCATGTTGTGATATATTCCAAATGTAAATTTGATTCATCAGAGTGGAGGAAGTTTTTGTGACTTTTAATCAGAGCACATATTCGATAAAGAAGGAAAAAACTTAATCAAAATTTCAATGAGAAGATTTTTGTTCACGTTACCTTTAGATTTATGTGAGAAGTTTTTTCTGAGCAAACTTTTGAAGGTTCTTTTTTTTGTATTATTTTCTTTGTTGATATTTTGCAAGATATTAGGTGATAAAACCTAGACTTATAAACATGAAGATTTATTGAATTGACTAAAATCTCCTCAAAATTTTACCATCTCATGAAAGTTAAGTGGATTATTTTAACCATATCACAACCCAATTTAATTCAAAGCTTCAATATGAATAATGGTTGTTAGCCAAATTTAATTGTCAAAATAAAAAATGATATCTAAATCATTTTTCATCGGGTCTGCAAATCCCTAAATTGATTTTTGATTGATTAATTGGTCATAAACAGACCACAACACACGTCCTTTTGACATTTTATCTGATAACTTTTGACTGAGTGGGTTGACTATCTTATTAAATTTGATAAAAAAAGAATTATATTTCTCAAATAAATGTTTTGAGCTATCCTGAACAATTTGTCGAATAAAGAAATATTGAATGGTTGGTTAAACAAACCTTTTTTGTGTTAGAAATTGAAAAAAGATATTTAGAGGTTTTTATGAGAAGCTGGGATAAAAACCATAATGAAAAAGGAAAGCTTTGTCCTAGGGAATTTTATAAGAAAGTCAGATTAAGAGAAAGCAAAAAAAATCAATCACCTGGCATATATGCTAAAAATCTGAAGTAAAAAATGTGAATAAAAAGTCTTCAGATATTACTTCTCCAAAATTGACAAAAACTTGTCTTCATATCATCTGTATGTTAAGTAAGTGTTTTTCAGGATCACAAAAGTACTAAAATATTTATCAGTGTTTACATATGGAAGAGACCTTGAAAGTTTTTGTGGGTGTACATTTTATTTGAGAAGTCATCAAGTTTTTCACTTCCATTGAGCAAAAAAAGGTTGTTTCACTTTTCATCAAAGAAGATGAGTTTTTCTGTGGCAAACATTGAAACTTCCACACGGACCTCCATCTCATTCGTTCAGGCCATTCATTTGAAAAAATTATTTCTACATCCTTTTAGCAAGGAACTGGTCAGTTCGTCTTTGGTCAGTGTGGTTTCTTGCATCTTTCATTACATTTCGGGATAAAGCCTTGTTTGGACTCAAAAAGATGTTTGAGCAACAATATTTTTTTTTGTAAAAGAACGAATGAGCCAAATAAAGAATTCTTATTCTAATGAGGTTTAGAAAATTAACTCACTAACAATAAATAATAAAGGTGTAAAAAGTAAGTGTTATTAGCAACTATCGATATTTGACTACAAAGCAAGTAATGTTAGACTTTTCATTGCACTAAAAATTTGCCACTTGCACATATAAGGGGAAGGGATTGTCGTCCGTCTGTTTGTCTGTCACCTCTATCTCCTCACACAGTTTTGAAATTAGATTCGAAGGTTACAGGTTCCTCGGGGTTACACAAATTGCTAGTAGAGCATGGTCTAAAAATCATTTTTTGAGGGTTTGATATAAAAATGACACCCATAACTGATTTAAGCCCGTTAAATCTTGCTTTTGGGACCCTCAGGGATACCTCTTTATCCCTAAAACAAAAGCAAGGGATATAGAGTTACACTACAAACAGCATCATTAAACAAAAATTGTTCAGTATGGCTAAATTGATGCGTACAAACTTTTTTTATGACTTTATTAACACCAACCCCTTGAGGGTACACAGTTATGCCAAGCTCTTTAACATTGAATAATGGGGTCTGGCTGGTCCCACAGGTCATCACAGGACCTAGCCAACGTGTAGCTGGCTGCCTGCAGGACAGTAAGTAAGTCATATGCACGATTTTATTTGAGTATTACTTCTGAGTGCTACTGAAGAGAAAGTATTCCTCATGGAGGAGTCTGCATTTTTCAGCAAAAAATGCACATCTTAATTTTATAGTTTGCACAATCAATTTTATATCAGGAGTGATGTAACTGGGTAACTACCAAGTGCATTGTCAACTGTCGACTCTCCTTGCCAATCTCAATGAATACTCAATGAAATGCAAATCATCTCTGTTTGTATATTATTAATGGATTGTCTTGGATTAATGAGCCTCTCTCATTTCTCGGGACATCAATGTAGGTTTCTGTGCGAAGTGGAGCATAAATGAATGACAAACAAAAGAATGTGACGATAAATTCGTCCAGTTATATCTAGAAGAAAAGTTATAAGAACTGCCACTTCCAATACTAGAAAAGAAAAAGTTGTTCTATTTCAGAGATCTGAAACTAACTGAAATATTGAATTTGAAAAGTTTTCCGGACGAATAAAGTCAAAAGGTTTCAAACTCATAAAATTTTGCCCTCTTTTACTCTAATACATACTTTAAATTAACATTGAGACAAAAAACTTGCCCAAAAGATTTCAATACTTACACAAACCCTAAATTTTGTTTTACTTTAATCAATCTATTTGTTCAATTTACTTTATATTTGTATTTTATTCTTCTTGTACCTTCAACAAAATATTGAAAAGAAGAATATTTTGATTAATTTTAGCAGAATGAATCATGAGAAAGCTCTTTTTCTAAAGATATCTGCATCAACATCAACGCCAAAATGATTCATAAATCCAAGGATGAAGAACTTGTGCCGAAAGTAAGAAATAAAAATTGCTGTCCAAACTTACCAAACTTATGTATTTTTCTATTACAGAATATCTACATTTTCTCTGACTGTGATTCTTTTATACAGTAGCATACAGAATTCCTTTTTCAGAAAGTCTTTGCTAAATCTTGTGATCTCTTTAGAAGCTTAAAGTTTGCCCAAACAGAGCATCTTTATTTTGAAGCCCACATATTTGTTTCAAGTCAAAAAGGACTGCAGTTTTCAACAAAAAAAGCCCAAAATCGAAAGTTTTTCAATTTTGGAAGATAAAACTCTTCAATTGACAGTTTTTAGCAAGATTATAAACGTAATTAGTGGTGCAAAAACTCTAAACTTTGTGATTTAAGTTCAAAATTTTACTCTTGATTAGATGTTTGGTAGTCAAGCCAAAAAACCCTTTTATTCAAATCAAGCTCATTAAATCCTTTTTTTTCAGTTTTAATTTTCCTATTGCACCTAGCCAAACAGAGTGAATATCATTTCTAAACTTATAATTCATTCTGGCATTGGCCAATTGCAAAATAAATTGATTGAAGGGGCTTTGACGCCTACATTTTACTTACAGCCGGAAACGCCCATATGTTTATGGCAAAACAAACACGTAAACCAAAAATTAGTTCGTTCCTGATTCAATTTATACTTGGTATATAACGAGACTGTCATATTGAAAATTGTCCTTACTATGTAGAAGTTTGTATTAAGCAAACTAAAATTTACACCTGAGGACTCATTTTGAAAACTTATATGTCAAATAATTCAATTATGTGAGTATTTTTGCTGTTATTTCTGATAAATATACAAATTGTCCTTTATGCAAGAAAAAACATTTACAACTCTTGTTTGGTCTATTTCCTGCATTAACCTCGTTTATTTGTGCATCACCTTCCTTGCCCTCCGAAACTATTGATTTATTCAACCATTTTCGCTTACATTTACGAAGTAAGTAGCATTAGGGATTTTCCTTGATACATCTTAAGTCAACATTCATTAATGGGATTTCTTGTATGGTAAACTAGGAAAGTCTTCATCCATGATTCATCCATCATCAAATAATTTAAACAACAAGGTTTTTAATGAAGTTAATAGTTTATGATCTTACCGAGTCATAAATTGGAAGCTCTTTGTAAGGGTTGACAGCGATTAGAATGGATCCGGTGTAAGTCTGAAACATGAAAAGTGATGCAATTAGAAAATCTGCGAAAATCAATGTTTATATTCTTTAAAGGAATTAGTTTTCTTTTGAGACATTTTGTTGTGGTTTTGCTGGAAAATATACCATTTTCTAATGATGATTTATTACTCCTTAGAAAGTTTTTTTTAAGTTATTTTTTCTACAGAAAATCTTTATTGCTTATCATTTTCTAATGATGATTTATTACTCCTTAGAAAGTTTTTTTTAAGTTATTTTTTCTACAGAAAATCTTTATTGCTTATCAGAATTCGAACATCCCATCTGACGGTACAAATCTTCTGGTCTACTGATCACTATTGAAGTCTTTTTAAAGCCAACACCAAAATTATGAAGTCCATAGAGCTCAGATGAAAATTATGATTCAACTCAACTGACAGCATCAAGTTTGAAATTCTTGGCCTTTTTTGGCAACTAAATTTCCAAACAGCTGTTGAGCATAATGCTTGTAAAAAAAGAATATTGAATTGATTTCTTTTCCTGATCTTAATTGTTTAGTCAAATCTAACCTCACCAGTACAACTCTTTGTCACGTACATTATTGTTGACGATGTGTTTGTGTGTGTGTGTGTAAATGTAGGGGTAGATAGATAGGTGGGTAGGTGAAACGTTGGGTCTTTGTGGAGATTGGGAATGCAGATCAGACTGGCTATTTGGCCAGGGGGTTCTTTGTATATATCACAACAACCGTTGGCGCAATAAAAAAAAGTTCACCCACATGTGAGATACAGTGGAAAACTATTTTCGAACATTGTTCACTTAAGCAAATAATTTCTTCCAAAAAGGATTATGTGATGAATATTCTAGACTTTAAGCTTGCTAGAAGACCAAAATCTAATCAAGTGAGAAAACTTAATTAAGAATTAAGGATAGGGCTTGATTGAAATAAATGCTTTGTACCTTTGAGAAATCTAATAAGAATGCAAACAAGATTGGGACATAAATACCTAGACATTTTGGCCCTGAAGCTGATTTAAAAAATGAAGCAAACTTTTTTTTTATTAATTCTTTTTTCACCTTCCAACGTTCTACTCAAATAAATTTTGACAACCATAAAACAATAAGTTCATATGAAGTGCACTTCGAAACAAAAGATAGCATTCAAAGAAAGAAATAAAACCTAATTCTTTTTCGAAATTATTTGGAAAAGATAAAATGGAGTCAAAAGTGGATTTTTTTACTTTCCAGGATAGAAGAGGAGAAATTTTCAAAGTCTGAAAAGTTTGAGTGGCGACCTGAATAAAAGATAAGACATCGTGTCAGAAATCATGCCAAAATTTAAAATGTTGATTTGAACTCTGTTACAACGGTCACAAAGTCAACAAAGGAAGATTTCCTTCCATTCAACAACTGGAACTCAATCAGTTTGAAGCAAAATTATTGATAAATATATTTCAGTTACTTTCTTACTACTCTCTAGCTTTCTCTATTTCATAAATAAAGGTGTGAGGTTGCTAACCTGATCTCAACCGGATTGGGTGTGACAACGGATTGTTGTCGTGTCTTTATCGAATCTACCCTTCTTTGTTGAATATGCCCTCTTGGCCCCTTCCACACTTTATGGCGTACTCCCTAGGCAGATCGTTAGGCGTCTTAACTTGTTCTGCCTCCCAATTGCTTGGGAGACTGCCTTCCATTTTTAATCCCTCCTTGTTTGTCTTCCTATGTATAAACAAATAAAAATGGAGATCCACGTCACTCTGACTATTAATGAGAATGGGCCCTGACTGGAGGACTGGAGGTTGATTTGCTTATTGGTGGTTTCGACCTATCTGTATCGTTTCCAGGTAAGGTGTTTTTTTTACTTGGATAAGGTGTCGTGTACCTTCTGGCACCCTTCCTTCTGCAGTCTGATGTTCATCTAACTTTTGAGCAGCTCCTTGAGCTACTCTAGGAGGCCCTTAACCTTGATCAACTTGAGGCTCAGCTGCAGGCAGAATTAGATGCCTATCCCAGCTTCTCGAATGAGGAGCTAGAATGACTTAGCTTATGAATTACGAGCTTATTTTTAGAACTGTCATCTGAAGAAACTTTTTTGTGTTTCATTTGGGTGAGCGGGCTGGGTTCCAATTTTTCTAACTGTTTACTCTTGAAAAATCAAAATGTGAGTGCCCTCAGATTCCTCTTAATCTGAGGTTGCAGCTGGCAGTGCTACCATGGCCCTGCCTGCCCGATGCCCCAACCCTGGAGCCTGGCTCTCAGGGTTGAGCCATCAGCAACTAACACCTTTATCTTATTTTTTTCTAAGCTAGAGCTCTGTAACAAAGTAAGCTTTTTCTTTTTGTCTTTTAACAGAAAATGTGGATTCAAGTCTCTTTATGCAATGATATAAAATCAAAATCTTCTTTGTCTCCTTTTTTTCCTCTCGTGAAAACCTCTTTTGATGGACAATAACAGATAAAAAGTTTCGAAAATATTATTCCTTCGTTTGAAGTTCGTTCGTTTATACGATTGTTTTTGCACTTTTGCTTGATTTTTTCATCTTGTGGCAACGAATACACTTTTGAGAAAAGTGACAAAGCGGAATTTAAAGTGAACACAATTTGCTTGATGAAAAACACAAACCATGTTTGATGGAATGTCTGGAAAAGATGCTTTTAAAATGAAATTTCCTCAAAAAATTATAATTAAAACAAACTTATTTTATTGATAGTTCAAATTCATGTAGTAGAAAAAGTTCATTCCAAAGCAGTCTGAGAAATTTTGACACATCTTTTCTCGAAACTGAAACATTAGGAACCAGGTGTGAAGATCTGGTCGCCCAATTTATGTTTTCTCTCCCTCCAAAATGGGTCAATTGTGCACGAAGATTTGTATCTCAAAGACGACGTGACAAATCAAAATTAATCAGATCTCAACCAACAAAACAAGTTATCAAAAAAAGTCTTTTGTCATACTTTTTGTTCATTTTATTTACAATTTAAACTGTAAGAATCGTTTTGTAAAAGTGGCCATATATTCTTTGTGGTTTAACGTGTCTTAATTTGCTTCCACTTGACCAAATGTGTAAGTGGGCTACTTATTTTCCAGGAGATTAACATTCCTCTCTCCTTGTTCTACTCATGAAACTGTCGAAGGCCATTTTCTTGGAATCGATTCTCAGAACGCCTTCAATTTTTTTGTTTTCATGTTCAGGTCAACTGCTAATTTGCCAGGCAAAAGGAACATGTTATGGTTAGCATAACCTATTTGAGTCGGAATAAATGCTATCTAATTGTTCATGCTTTTTATAAGATATATAACAATCTCAAAACTTTCACTGAAGTCAGGAATGAATTAAACATTATGAGATGAAATTTCAGAGGAAATTCTTTTTCAGACCTCCTGACCACATCCATTTTTTTAGCCAAATCTATAACATTTTTAATAGTAGATGTACATATAAAAATGATAAAAGCAAGATTATTTTTGGGTGAGCTAATTTCCATTTAAAAATATGAACTATTAAGTGCCAAAAATGCTATTTCTTGATTTGATTCAATGTCAAAAAGTATCTGTTTGGACTCACAGACTCTGTTATCCAATTTTATCAATATGAGAATAACAATTAATTTCTACCTCCTTAAACAAAAAAAGTCCATTTGAGGATTCAAATGAAGCATTAAATTTATAAATAGTTTTGTTACGTCACTTCCTTTTTGTAGGATCTCAGCTGTCCAATACTTAAAATTCTATCCAAGCTTGTTTTAGCCTTATATACATATATTTCCAACATGCAAAATAGCAAACTTCCCAGGAAAAATAAATGTTTGCAATTCCAAAACAGTAATGAAGCAAAATCCTCATCAGGAACAAAACAACACCTGT
>Ga0194133_10009279_pt1 | contig 11292 bp, 9 predicted proteins | sample TA2KigOf40mmetaG_FD_155448 | JGI IMG/M metagenome (GOLD analysis project Ga0194133, IMG submission 155448) | Freshwater microbial communities from Lake Tanganyika, Tanzania - TA2015055 Kigoma Offshore 40m | ecosystem: Environmental > Aquatic > Freshwater > Lake | place: Tanzania: Lake Tanganyika...
ACCTTCTGGGCCTAACGAAGGGCTTGGTATTGGGAATACAAGAACTCGTCAAACCAAACTCGTCGAATTTCGAACTCGTAGAATGAAAGAACTCGTTGAATTACACACTCTTAGAATAAACAAACTTGTTGAATTACGATCTCGTCGAATGAATTAGCTCGTAAAACCAAACTCGCCGAACAGGGCTAGAGGGTCGGTTCAGTTGACCCAGACCCCAGAGCCCCAGTTAAGCTAGGTTAGGCTAGGTTAGGTTAGGTTAGGCTGGGTTAGGTTAAGCTAGGTTAGGTTAGACCATGTTGGGCTTGGTTATGTTAGGCTAGGTTAGGGTAGACTACTTTAGGTCAGTTTAGGTTAGGTTAGGTTAGGTTAGGCTATGTTAGGTTAGGTATAAGTTTGATGAGTTTGAAATTTGACGAGTGCATAGTTCAATGAGTTCCTATTTAAACGAGTTCATTCATTCGACGAGTTCATAATTTGACAAGTTTGGTTTGTCGAGTTCGTAGTTTGACGAGTACGGATTTAACGAGTGCTCATAGTCTCCTTGGGATTTACCCACAGTTAAAATCTCCTCAAACATCAATTTTTTACTCAAATCTTTTGAAAGGGGGAAAATTGTCTACCATAAAGTTTTGGGTCTAAGCGTGATTGGAATAAAATAAATTGCAATTTTACCTATTTCTTCATCATCAAGGTTTGTGTCATGGAAGACATGGGCCTTGGTTAGATTTTGGAAAAACTCTGGGTCAGCAAGTTTATCTTTATAGTCTGCTGTCTTCTTTAATATGACCAAGTCATCTTCTGCCAACTGATCGTGAACAGATGTGAACTCTGGCTTATTGGGGATCAATGTGGAGTCCAGCAACTGTCTTTGTTTTGGTGCAGTGGGTGGGGTATTCCTCTGGACCTGCTGAGGTGGAGGAGGAGGTCGTTGACCCAAAGAAAGCCTAGGGAAGGACAAAAATGGTCTTGTGGTGCTTGGCATTGGAGCGTGATTTGGACGTTGACGATTGTTCATTGGGGGGAGTTGAGGTGGTGGAGATGGAAGTTTCAGCTTAGGTGTCTGAATTATTTCAGACTCCGGCTGAAATTCAATCAAAATTAAGATGAATCTTGGAATCTTTTTAAATATTCTAAACTCAAATACCTGGTTGTCAGGAATTTCTGCGTAGAGGGTGTCGTCTATCAATGTTTCTGAATCAGTAGTTTCTTCCATCATGTCTGCGTCAGGTCTGTACAGTTTTTTTCTGGCAAGAGTATCTTGTGGTCTATTCCAGCCAGGAGGAGGTGGAAGAAGTGGGAGGCCATCTGGCCCTAGCCGTATGGGAATTGGATTTTCTTTGCCTCCAAGCTCTTGGGGATGGGGAAATGTGTTCAAAGGTCTATTTGGATTTGGAACCGGAGGTAACTTAGGGCTGTGTTGGGCCGGCCTCAGATTGGCATTGAAAGTTGGTTTTGTTGGTCCCTCGGGATCAGCACGGCTATTACCCCTTATGAAGGAAGGAATCAAGAAGTCCAAGAAAGAAGTTGCTGCTGCTGGCCTCACATTTTCTGGTAATTTGTCTGGTCTTGAAGGTGGCACTGGTGGACCTGATCTCAATGGTGGCTCTTCAGTCACTGGATTTGCTGGAGGAGGTTTTCCCAAAGGATAATACTCCTTAACTGCTTGCTTGTTAGTACCAGATGAAAAAGAGGGTCTGTCCTCGTGGTAATCGTTAGGGTCGATCAGATCTGGATTTATGGATCCAGGGAATTGACCTCCATTGTTTGGAAAGTCAATTTGCTGGTAACCGGCTTGGTATGTGTCACTTGGCTCAACCTTAGGAGGTTTGAAGTAGCCTTCAGTATCGACATTCACTGGCTTCAACGGGGGTGCTTGTTCAATATTGGGAACAACTACTTTGATCTGTTTTGGTGGGTCAGCAACAAATCGCACAAATTGGCCACTCTCGACATCCAAAGGAATATCTTCGCCTAAAATTGAGTAAAAATTCATCCAAAACATTCATAGGGTTTTCAATTTTTTCCTCTCACCTGGTTGAACAATAAAATCTGAATCATCGACTGCACTTTCTTCTTTGGGCAGTTCATCAAAAAGGGAAACACTTTCAACACTTCCCTTGCCAGCAGGTGAAACTTGCACCTCAGGCACCTTTCCAACTCCCTGGTATGGATTTGTTGGCTCTAATGGAAGAGGATCTTTGTCACTGGGTTGAATGTCAACAGCCTCAGCAGTTGGACCAGTAATCACATCATTTCGGTCAACATTTGTTGAGGTCTGTGAGACATCCTCCATAGCTGAGAGAGCGACAGTGTCCGGAATGTCAGGAAAATAAGGTGAGGATTCATCATGAGGAGCCTATAATTAAGAAACCATATTGCTTTTTCTTAAAGTACTTTATGATTTTAAAGCCACCTGTCCAACAGAATCTTTAGGCTCATATTGGTAATCAACCTGGACATCCTCAACGGCCTCAGTGATTGATGACACTGCTTGGGGTTCAGTCACAACGTAAGTAGTTGTAGTTGTTGTTGAAGTAGAAGTTGTAGTTGTAGTTGAATCCAGCTCACTTGTGAGCTTTTTCAACTCAGTTTTCTTTTCTTTGTCTTTTTTGGGCGTCTCTGAAACTCCAAAACGGCTTCCCTGCTTTTTTGTAGAAGCATAACCCTCAGATATGATTGGCAGAAGAACCTAAATATTGAACAATTATATCTTTGAAATAATTGACCTGCATGAATAATTATTTTTACTCTTTTAGGCATTGGAGTTGTCGTTGATTGTTCCCTACTTTCCAAAAGTGATTGTCTGTTGACAAACTCAGCTGAATTCAGTACCTCTCCGGACTGTAACATGAAAAATGTTTTAGGCATTTTTGACCATGAATCAAAAATGTAAAATTTCACAAACATCAAATCTTTGATTGCTGGCAATTCCTGAATGGGAGGGTGGTTGCCTCCATTGTTTGTTTGGCTGTTGCATGTAAGGATGATGAAGTGGGGGCTTTTTTTAAAAAGAAATTTTTATACTTTACCATTTTTAAAGTTTTAGGAATGTTCTACCTGATTTCTACCACCAAATGGTCCCATTCTTCTATTAATTTGTATCCTGGATGGTTGTAATTTAGATCCATCTCCTCCAAAGTCAAGCAAACCACCCTGGAATTAATTTTATCAGTCAACCTATTTTCGGGAAAAATGAATCTGATTCTCTAAAACCTCATTTATCTCAGTATTTTTGCCATGAAAATAAATGCTGTCAAGCCATAGAGAAAATGATTTCCCTCTCCCCATTTCAAATAAATATGTATCATTTCACAACATAATTATCAACTCGAGCAATATAAAAGAAGCTATTGAAATGAAAATTGTATCTTTCTGACTTTCTTTGCACATTCAAAAGTAGAAACAGATAGATTTTTTGGGTTACTCATCCTTTTCAGAAAAACCAGATCTGATCAGAAGTAATAATTTGAAGACACAGCATTTGTCACAAAAAGTTTCACTTTGCTGTTGAAATTTCTAGAGTTGTCAAAGTGATAATTATATATCATGAGAATTTTTTTCGTATCTGCATTCTATTTCAAGAGAAAATTCAAGTGAAGAAAATGTTGTACTTACTGATGCTTGTGGAGCTAGAGATGCAATCATACAGCCAAGGATGACAAATAGCACCATTGTTTTGATATGGACAACTTTCTTCTCAATAAAGACTGCTTTTTGACACTTTTCACCTGAAATTTTTCAAAAAAATAAAAATTATGATTGAATAGCTGTTTCTTTGGTGCACCAAAAGAGTAAAATTCCAATTTAAATGAATGAGGTTGCCCAAATTTGTTAAAAAAACTGTGCAGTTGTTGAAACAAAAATTTGAAATCTACAAGAATCATGGAAAAAGTCAGAAAGTCAAAATGAAGATTTGGTTTCTCAACCTGAATTTTTGTATTAATATGCATATTGCATCCACAACTTTTTTGCTGGAATCCTTTTTCCTACATTATTTTATCAATTCCTGGAAACTAAGTATGTTAAAGTTATATTTTTTAAATACTTTTTTCCAAGTGAGTAAAACTTGTTTCCTGTCAGATCTTTTAGAGTATTAATAAGCCGTAGAATAAAAATTATTTTGAAATGAATTTTACCCATGGAGAAAGTTAAGATTTGAAGTGAGTCACTTTATCTAAATGTTCTTGATTAATCAATTATTCCTTGAATTTATTCAGATCTCTTTTTCATGAATTTGTATTTCAGTGCACAATGTGTATCATCTTTAAATCTAAGGGATAAGTATTTAGGAATCTGAACATCTGGTTTTTAAGCTCATGATTACTACATCATCCAGAGATCTTAGAAACCAATGTGGTCAAAGAGAAAAATGAAACTTGGAACACTATTTTAAATAAAGATGTACTTTTGGAAAGTTTTCTTTTATCCAAAATGTCAAAAACAGATGCTTTTAACTGCATTAAATTAGTTTAGATCTTTTTTTCAAACAAAATTGATTGAAAATTATTGATTTTGTTGGCTCGTTTGAATGAGGAAAATTCCTTATGATCTATCTATCAGCAAGTAAGGCATTAAAAAATCGATTCAGCAAGTTTGAATTGAATGTGAAAAAATGTCAAATTTGTTTGAATAGAGGAGGAAAAAACTTTCACATTCAAAACTGAAATACTTAACATAGCCAGCTATATATAAGCAAACACCAAAACATAAATTTCGAGTCATATGTGGATAAAACTTTCATTTTTCCAATTGATTGCCTGAGAAAAGATGTAAGACAAATGTCTAAAAATTTGAATAAAATCCTTGCATGTTTTGATGCATTTAAGTTTGACAAACCTATTGAAGTTTAAGGAAATAATTGGAACAAAAAGATTTCCTTTTCACTCATTGAGAAAACAATCACCTTATATTTTTAGATTATGTTTACCTATCTGTCTAATTTCTATCTTCCTATATATAGAAATGGGCTAACAGATATTGGTTTGTCTATCTGTTTGTCTGTTGGTACATGGAGGACTTAATGGATATCCAAACCCCTTCACTGATCTGGATGAAATTTTGCACACCTCCCCCTCCCCCATCTGGGCCTGGGGGATCTGAAACCCTAAAAGCTGAAGAATACATTTTTGAAAACTGTTTACAAAACAAAAGATGTTTAGCAAGTTGCAAATAAGCCCGGCCAGAGCCGGGTACTTCAGCTAGTATCAAATAAAAAGGCTAATTGATAATTAATTAAGTGTGGGTGCCAAGTGATGGCCCTTCCCAATGAACAAAGAATAAATTTGAATTGTTTAAAGATATACATGAAAAGATATAAGGGAGCCTATTAAGGGAGGCAACTTAACAGGAAAGTGTTGCTTCATTAGCCCAAGTTCAGGGATGTGTCCATTATGAGGAAAAATTAGAATAGAAATAAAATAAGTGTTAGATGAATGTAAGAGAAGTTGAAAATTGTGTAAATATATTGTGATGTGTAAGTCAATGAAGGTAAGTCTGAAATAGAGCACAGCTGAAACTACAGAGTTATTTTTTGACTGAGGAAACTTAAACATTTCTCAAATGTGGTGTACGTTGTCAAATCAACACTTTAAAAAATAGCAAAAGAGCTTGTGTTAAGAACTGATTATTCAAACAGCTAATCACATGAATGAGATTAATAGTGTTGACTTAACAACAGTTCATTATTGACTGAAAGTGTGTCTTAAAGTTACTTGATTTTCAATTGAAAAGTGTGAATAAATTAGTTTAAAGATCATTCAAATCAAGTCTCAGCACAACAATCAATCCTGACTGAGATATTCATCTCATAGAAATGATTCATAAAGGCAAATCCAGGGGTCAAAGATTTTGCCCAGGCCAGGGATCGAACCCTGTACCTCCCAGTTCTCAACCATCCCTTTGAAATTAAGTATACCCTTTATATTTGATTTGATAATATCCTACCTTAATTTGATTTGATGATATTATGTGACCTTTTTTTGGTTATAAAATTCAAGATTCCTCCATCGAATTCGTTTTCTCTTTAAATGTTATCCGTCAACAATTGTTCTGTGATTCTGTGGAACACACAACTGATACTGACACCAGACGATGAGAAATTGCAGGAGGAGAGTGAAACAGAATTGTGGGGGAAGAGAGGTACGTTTAAAAGAAAACGTGGAGCCAGAAAATGTGGCGAGAGTGCCCAAACTAACAAATGGGAATCTTTAGTACCGTATAATTAGGCTTGGATGATTTAGACTGATGCAGGTATGAGGTTTGCCCATCCAACACCCCACTTAGGTCCATCGACATAAGGTGTTGTTGCGGTGGGAAAAGCAAAAAATGGGATTGAATTTCACCACAAACACTCAAAATCTGAAAGAGCACAATAGGAATCTTTTTTTCAAACATTTTAATGGCATAATAAAAAGAGTGAGAGTTTTTTTGGCTTCCTTAACATGTTGCTAGTTGAGCAAAAAATTATTCCATCCAAGAGAAACCAACACAAGTAGCCTGAAGGAATTTTCATTCAACTACAGTTAGAATAACTACAACACAGATATTGAGCAATAAAAAAAACTTAAGAAAACTTTTCAAGTCTTCTTGGAAAAAATTTATGCTTGTTAAGGCATAGATTAGAGTTTACAAAATCAACTTTTTTGTGCTATTGTACGGTTTTTTTATTAGCATTTAGTCATTGAATTAAAGCACCTTCTTGTCCAACATACCTACAGGTTGTTCCATGCCATCCAACTTGAAAAACTGAAGCAACAACCAACACAGTGACCCACTATTGAGAAAACCTGCCGGTTTCTTGATAAGTCTGATATGAAAAAAAACTTCAAAGTTGATCAAGTGTTTCCTTCATTCTTTTATTTTCCACTTGAGATATTTCAACTTTGTAATCTTTTAAGGTTTTAGTGATTTTTGCATGTTTCTTAATACCAAATATTTGAATTTTTTATATTCACAGTTAAATATATACATAAGTTAGGAGTATGAAAAAGAAAACTGGTGTCTATAAAACTTTGATTTTTCCTAATTCTTGCTTAAACAAACATTTGCCACTTAATTTAACATTTCATCCCAACTTTGGAAAAATATGTTTAAGTTCAAAAATCAAATGGTGAAGCTTTAATAAAATTTGATATTTGCTCATTTAATGTTTGAAATTTTTAGAAAGTATAGAAATATGTTTTCTTACGACACCTGTTTGAATCAAAGAAATTGCAATAATCACGAAAGTTGGAATTTGTCTAGCCTGAAATTAAAGATTTTTCAAATTTTTCAGACATTTTCTTATCGAAGCATTGTAGATTTTTAATTAGCTCTTTGAAGCCTATTTTTTCTGGTTATATGGTTGCTTATAATATTAGTTGTTGTAAGCAACATGTTACCTGTGAAATGTCAAAAAACCACATTGATAATGCTTTCATAACAAAGCAGAAGATACTCAACAATGCTGTAGCCTAATGGTTAGAGCATCTGACTGAGAACTGGGAGACTGGGGTTCAATCCCCAGTCTGGGCGAAATCTTTGACCCCTGGATTTGCCTTATTGAATCATTTCCAGTTGATGATTATCATTCATTTAGGGGTCGCTGTGGCTGAGAGGTCAAAGGCACCTGCCTGAGAACTAAGATCTAAGGCTGTGGGTTCAATCCACAGGCAGCCCATGCCAGCAATTTTTCAACCCTAGATTGCAAAAAAAAATCAACAAAGCAAGGTAATAGTAATCTGAAGTGACCATAGACTTCTTTGGTGGGACTATTATAAAAATGTTGATCCGGCATTAACATCAGATGAGTCTATACTGCCCTAGATTATTATTATTTTTAATGGCAAATTGGTACCGTGCCCGACCATCACCACCTAACTTCAAAATCAACATCAACACTATCAGTGGATAAAAAATGGTTTTAGTCTAATTGGAAACATTTGGAAGAATATAAAATATAAAGATATTTTAATGAGTTTCTCCATCTTATTATTAATCAATATTAACGTTGGTAAATCTAGATGAGGAGATCAGATGTCAAGAAATAAGACTAATAGCTGTATATCTGAGGAAGAAGTTTTTGTATGCCTACATTTAACACCTAATATAAATACGTTGGATGAGTCTAGTTTAAATCTTCTCATGCTGATTTTATGAAAAAACTTTAAGTTCCTGGATTTATGGGTTGAAATTATTTGCTTTATCAACTAGCCAAAAATAAGTAAAAGAGGAAAGATTCATTGCTAATTATTGGAAGAAGTGGAAGCTGCCATGTTTCTTAAATCATTTTGATTCCGGACCTTAGGGTCAGTTCATTTATAGCTTTTATTTAGGACTCATTGTTATCCATATATAAAAATACAGTGGGTTTACAAAAATCGTGAATTGAAATCCGAGTAGCTACGGCAACTTCTGACCCCAGGTAATATGATAAGGGGGTCGCTATGGACGAATGGATTACCACTGTAGTGGGCCGGGTTCGATTCTTGGAGGCACCGCACTTGATCCCTCCAACTTTGGTGATCATGTAATGAAGAAATGCGTAAATATGGTACTAAATTAAGGGGTCAAAGATGTGCCTAGATTGGGGATAGAATTTCAAGGTATTGATAAAATAATATAGGAAAAAAGATTTCATCAAAAAATCATTAAATCAATGATTCTGTTCTTTACTATAGTCAATGAAAATATGCTGTAATTTCTATTGCATCATAGATTATCGCAAGAGCCAATAAAACTAATGAATGAGTAAATTCATCATGGCAATTAAGGGAAAATGTCGATACATGTAATGACAGTTTGCCTAATGTCGGTTCGCCAAATGCCGGTTCGCCTTCTAAGTTAGGTTTGGTTAGGCAAAACAACATTAGGCAATCCATTGTAGGCAAAATGTCCGTTGTACAAAAGATCATTAGACGAATCAACATGGTATCTCATGGCCAGCAAGGTTTTTTTATGGTCCTTTTTTTGCTAAAAAATCAGCTTTTTGTTTAACCTTAAGCATTTTGGCACCCAGTCCCAGTTAAGTAATTAACTTGGGCAACAGAAACTTTTATTCTTTTATCTGAAACATTAAATTTTCATGTTCCTATATATTTACTTAACTTTGGTAAATTTTTGGAAGAAGAAGGTTTGGTTAGGTTAGGTTTGGTTAGGCAAAATGACATTAGGCAATCCATTGTAGGCAAAACGTCTGTTATACAAAAGATCATTAGATGAATCAACATGGTATCTTATGGCCAGCAAGGTTTTTTTATAGTTCCTTTTTTTTTATTAAAAAATCAGCTTTTTGTTTAACCTTAAGCATTTTTGGCACCCAGTCCCAGTTAAGTAATTAGCTTGGGCAAAGGAAACTTTTATTCTTTTATTTGAAACATTAAATTTTCATGTTCCTATATATTTACTTAACTTTGTTAAATTTTTGGAAGAAATTTTAAATGCCAAATGAATATTTAACAAATCTTTTTTGAAATAACTGCACTCTAATTTACTTTAAAAGCAGGTATTTTTGATATTTTATTTTAAAATTTAGTAAAAGGTCAAACTTAAGGTTATTTATGCTAACAAAGGCATTATTTACATGTACAAAAATGCTTTCACCATGAAATTCATTTTAAAAGCTTGTCGTTTGCAGGATATGTAAGACAAAATATAAAACTTAAATTGAGTGAAGTTCATAAAATTTGTCAACAATCATTGGGAGTGAGGAAAATTAATAGTTTGCCAACTACAACTATGGAAAGGGATTTTTTTCATCAAAATCCATGGATGTCTAAAATAAGGATCTTGGAACAAACTTTTTAGTTCAAAGCTGGAAGACATTGATGAATCACATAGATTTTTAACATGAAAATGGAAGACATGATCTGACATAACATTCTAAAAACTTTGGACATGAAAAATTCAGATTGTGATGAAAGTCAAAGAATTTTTTTTTGTTTCTTACGGTTTTCCTAATTCTGGGTTTGTTTGAATTTTTTTTGCCAAAAAAAGTTGAAAAGGCTATAGGCAGCAGCTTCAATAATTTACTTCACAATTTGGAAAAACTGAAGGATTTGCATGGAAAATAATTAAATCAAACATATTTATAAAGAGTAAAGTGTATGTGAGAATGTTTCTATACAAAGAACAATCAGTTCGTTGGAACAGGAAACCTTTTTCTGAAAAAAAAATTCAATATAATATTTACAAATTTTGAGACAATATGCATTCAATGAAAACCTGGTGAAGCAAAAGTCCATTTCGGAGATCAGCAGCAAGTCCAACCTGAAAGGTGACAATAAATCAATTCAGATTCTAATTTTCCTAAATCCAAATTAAAAATTACTCACCTGAAGTCCATTATCTGTATTCCATCCATCACAATTCAAATGTGAAGATTCACCCCAAGGGTTTACTCCATGCCAAACTTCTTTGCTTTTCCTTATTCAGAATCAATCATATTTTAATATGTTTATAAGTTAACAAAAAAGTGAAGTTTTACCAAGTTGGACTTGTAAGGATATTTTTACCATTGAAGGAATAAATGGCTGCATTTTTGGGAATACTCATGCCACTTTCGAAAATTGACTTCCACGTTTGGAAAAGAACATCACCCTGTTTAATCATTGTCTCTCTATAGTCTAGCTTAACACCATTAATTAATCCACAGGTTTTTTTACTCACCTTTATATTGACAACTGGTAAGTTTCTATCTTTAAACCTGACAATGGACTCAAGATTCCTGCCACTTTGTTCAACCATTGAGATGGTTTGTCCAAATGAAGGTGCAAGAAAAGCCCTGAAAGTACCTTGGATATTGGCCTGGCGAGCTTCTCGGTAACACTGGTGGTCAACACCTTGGGCCCCATACAGGGCACCACTTCGGGGTGAATTTAGGGATATCAAACGTAACTATGTAGACAGAAGATGATTTCAGAGTGATTTCTGATGAATATTTTAAACTTACAGATGCCAAGTGCCCTCCTCCACTCTCAACTGGATACCTCTCCCGGGATGGGGGGATCATTTTGGAATTTTCTTGTTCGGTCAGAAGATTGTTTGACACGTGAGGAGGTCCAACAGCAATATTTTGTCCTAGCTGTGTAAATATAAAAGTTGAATAATAGTAAAATGAGGTATACCATGTCAATTCTTCTTACTATTTTTCATGTAACGGATGTTTCGCCTACGACGGTTTGCCTAATAGTCAAGTTGCCTACTGCCAGTTCGCCTAATGACTGTTTGCCTAATCATTGCTAGTCTAACCTGACCCAACTAGCCCCCCCCTGCTAAAGCATGCTGTTCCACCCTCCCTAACCCTGCGGGGCATGC
>Ga0194133_10009281_pt1 | contig 11291 bp, 8 predicted proteins | sample TA2KigOf40mmetaG_FD_155448 | JGI IMG/M metagenome (GOLD analysis project Ga0194133, IMG submission 155448) | Freshwater microbial communities from Lake Tanganyika, Tanzania - TA2015055 Kigoma Offshore 40m | ecosystem: Environmental > Aquatic > Freshwater > Lake | place: Tanzania: Lake Tanganyika...
GTAAGTTTTGATAATTTGATATAAAATTCCCCCTCCATAATTTTTCTGATAATAATTGAAATTAAAAAAAAAAATTGAAAATATAATTATATTAATTAAAACTTTTTTCTTATTACTTTTTAAAAAATTTATAAAATTATAAATTTTTTCAAAAGAAGAAAAAACAATTGGAATCAAATAAAAAAAAATTATTGATATGTTAATATAAATATTATCAAAAATATTATCTGTTATAAAGTTGTGAAGTAATTTCTTTTTTTCAAAATAATATGAAACACTCGGAAAAAATATTATTAAAATTAAAATTCCGTTTATTATTAAATATTTAAGGTTATTTTTTTTTATTAATTCAAAAATAAAATATAAAATAAAAGTAATATAATAAAATCGTGTTAAAGCTGATAAACCTAAGAATAAAATTGATAAGCTAGTATATAAATTTTTATTGTTATTGTTATTGTTATTATTATTGTTTTTGTTTTGAATTTTTAAAAAAAAAAAAACGGATATTAAGAAAAAAAGTAAAGCAGTATTATCCGTAGTTACCCAAATTGCTGAGGATCTAAAGTAAGGTGATAAAAATATGATTGATGATAATAATAAAGATTGGCTTTTTTTTATCGATACTTCTATTAAACACTTATAAAAAAAAAAAGGTATTAAAATATAAAATTGTAAAAACACAAATCTTAGACTTTCAATACTGCTAATATATTTATAAGCTGTACCAATTATTAAATAATGTAAAGGTGAGTGAGGAATATCAGAGTTTATTAAACTGTTTATTCCGTAAAGAGGGTCTATTGAAAAATTTTCAATAATAAAAAAGGTGAATAAAAAATCTTTTTGTGCGCCTCCAGATGAGTTTTCATTAAGAAAAAAACCTATAATTAGAGAAGAATACATTAAAGCAAAAACTAATATTGAAATTGATAAATCAAAATCCCTTTTCATTTAATTTTTTACTTCTTGAAATAATTTGTAGTTTAAGTATGTAACTAAAAATTTTAATTAATAAATATGATAATAAATACAGTAGTTTTTTTATCATATTATTTCTTATTTTTATTTTCTATTTTAGGCTTTGGATCATTATTTTGTAAAATCTCAAGTATTAGTCTTAATAAAATTAATTTAGGCGAGATCGGATTATTAGGTTTTTGTTTTTTATGTTTTATTGCATATTTTTCGAATTTATTTTTTCCTCATAACTTTATTCATAATTTTATTATTCACACAGTAGGAATTTTGTCGTTATTTTTCTTTTTTAAAAAAAAAAATCATTTTGGTCAAAATTTAAAAAAATTATTATTGGTAACTTTTTGTGTAATTATTGGTTTATTTTTGTCAAAAAATAATGAGGACTTTCCTTATTATCATTTATCTTATGCGATTGCATTAGTTGATAGCAATGCAATAATAGGATTAGGAAACTTAAATAGCGCTTACAGAACATCATCATCATTATTTTACTTTAATTCTTTATTGTATTTGCCATATATTAAATATTATCTTTTTCACTCTTCAGGTATTTATATACTTTCTTTCGCAAATTTAATTTTACTAGAAAATTTTTTTTTCAATAAAAAAAATAATAACTTTGTAGTTATATTATCAACTTTAATTTTTATATTTATCAATACAATTTTTAACAGGTTAGCTGAATATGGTACCGATCGTGCTGGTCAAATTATAGTTTTAATCATATTTATTTATCTATTTACTATTCTTTACTCAAAAAAATTTGAAATAGATTGTATAAAAATTATTTTGTTTTTAATACTGTTTATAGCAACGATAAAAGCTTATTTTATAGTTTATTTTTCACTTTTTATTTTTATATTATTTAATCTTATAAAATTTAAAAAATTACGATTTTTAAAAGAGGAAATAAATTTTTTTTTAATAATCTTTTCATTATTTTTTATTTTTTTATTAATAAGTTTCTTAAATTCAGGATGTTTAATTTATCCTTTAAAAATTTTATGTTTTCATAAACTACCTTGGGCACCCACATTAGATAGTATAATTTCACACGGAAAATGGTTTGAATTATGGGCAAAAGCCGGTGCTACTCCAAATTATAGAGTTGCAGATCAAGATCAATATGTCCAGTTATTTAATTGGGTTCCAAATTGGTTAAGTAATTATTTTTTTTTTAAATTTACAGATACGTTACTTTCAATTTTAATTATAATTATTTTTTTTTCAATAATATTTATAAATAATAAGAAAAAAAATGATCAAAAAGTTAACAAGGAAAAAAAGTTTAAATCTTTGTACTTTTTAATCATTGTCCTTTTTTGTTTTTGGTTTTTAAAACATCCGGATCTTCGGTATGGGGGATATGCTTTGTTAGCTTTACTTTTTTTTGTTCCAATAAGTTTTTTATTTACTCAATTTATTCTTCAAAGAGAAAAAAAAGTTTATTTGATAATAATTATTTCAGTATTTTTATTTTATAATTTTAAAAATATAATAAGAATAAATTCAGAGTTTAATAGAATAGATAGATACAAATATATAAATTTCCCTTTTTTTTATGTAGAAAATGTTCATTATGAACAGATTATTAAAGAAAATGGGATTACTCTTTATGAGCCAATAAATAATAATTGTTGGGCAACTCCAGCTCCCTGCACTTCACGAGGAACAAAAGTTGAAAAGTTTATGTTTTTTAAAGTTTTTTATGGTAAGTAAATGGATCTTATAAATTGTTAGAAAAAATATCTATCATAATCTCCAATTATAATAACGGAAAGTTTTTGGAGAGATGTATAAATTCTTGTTTAAATCAAACTTATATTAATAAAGAGATTATTATTATTGATGATTTATCTGTTGATAATTCACACGTTATTCTTAAAAAATACCAAAACTATAAAAATATAAAAATTTTTTTTAACAAAAAAAAAATATCAAGATATCCTGCTTTAAACCAACTAAACGCAATCATAAAAGGTTTTAAATTCTCGAAAGGTGAAATTATATGTCTATTAGATAGCGATGATTTTTTTGAAAGAAATAAATTGAAAGTCATTTATTGGTACTTTAAAAAAAATAATGACAAAAATTTTATTCAAGATACTCCGTATTTATATTATTCAAAAGATAAAAAAATTATTCAATATTTAAGCAATAGTAATTTTAAAACATTTCCTTCTTTTTATCCAACAAGTACAATGAGTTTTACTAGATATTTTTTTAAAAAATTTATTTCAAATTGTTTTTCAAAGAAGTTCCCTTTAATAGAAATTGACGCTAGAATTGCAATTTTTGTAAATCATTTGTATTATGAAATTCCTAATATTAAAAAAAATTTGACCTATTATTTTCAGAATAAGAACGGAATTAATTCTAATAATACTAAATTTAGCTTTAATTGGTGGATTAAAAGAAATGAAATGCATAATTTTCTAAAATTTTTTCATATTAGAAAAAAAATTAAAGCTAATATTTCATTAGATTATTTGATTACAAAAATAATTTTTTTTCTTTTGAGAATAATTAAAATTAAATATAGAAATAGGATTATAAGACGATAGTTGTCATAAATTTAAAATTTTTTTTCTAAAATTTAAGCATTTGCTTTTTTTAAAAAAATTGTACTAAAATATAGTTTTAAAAGATTCATAAATGATTGAAAAACGTGTCCAAGCCTCATTTTTGAATAGCCAAAAACTCTAGAACCTAATACAATTGGTATTTCTACAATATTATATTTTAAATTTTCTAAATAAAAAAAACTTTCAATTAAAAAAAAATAAGAATCATTCTTTGATAAGAATAAATGTTTTTTTTTTATCGTATTAAGATTAAAACACCTAAAATTCCCAGAAGTATCATTTTTTGTGTTTAAAAAAAAATTTACCAAATAATACCTGGTTTTAGTTAATAAAAGTCTCAAAAATGGCCATTTTTTAAGAGATTTTTTAATTAAAAATCTATTAGTTGATACAATGTCATATCTTTTTGCTTGAACTAGATTGATCATTTTAGGAATATTTTTTGGATTGTGAGTCCCATCAGCATCCATTGTGATACAAATGTCAAATTTGTATTTTATTGCATATTTGTAACCGTCTTTAATAGATGCGCCAAGACCATGATTTCTATCTCTAAATATATGTTTTATATTTTTATATTTTTTTTCAAATTCTATTATTTTTGATCTAGTTTTGTCTGTTGAATTATCATCAACAAATAAAATAGTTTTTTTTTTTTTTATCAAAAATCTTAATTTCTTAATTAGTATATTTAAAGATTTTTCTTCATTAAGTGTAGGTATAATAATAATAACTTTCATTTAAAATTTGTTTTTTGCAATATTTTATAAGGATTTAAAAAACGATAGACAATTATTAATCTTTTTAACAATTCTTAAAATTTTTTTTTTCTTTTACTTGAAAATTGATCATTTTTTGTATAAGTTTATTAATATCCTTATCAACTTTCCATTTGAGCAATCTTATTGCTCTACTGTTATCGCCTATAAAATTATAAGAGAAATTATTTTTAGTTATATTTTTTTTTGTTTCAATAATTATTTTTTTTGTTTTAATATCAAAAGCCATTTCCTTATTTTTTTTTTTTATCCATTTAATGTTTATTTTAAGTTGCTTTGAAACTAAATTTATAAAATCTTTAACTGATCTTTTAATTCCTGTACAAATAATAAAGTCATATGCCTTATTAATTTTTAAAGTTTTGTAAATAGCCTTTACATAATTTTCTGCATTTCCCCAATCTCTTGTTAAATAAATATTTCCTAATTTAATAATTTTTTTTCTTTTCTTTTTTAATTTGTAATTTATTAAACCCTCAATTATTTTTTTCGTAACAAATTTTTTTTTTCTAAGAGGACTCTCGTGATTAAAAAGTATTCCATTTACAGCGAAAATATTATAGTGATTTCTATAAAATTTTGTATAATAGTAAGCTGATAATTTTGCAATAGAGTAAGGTGATTTAGGATTTAATCTTGAATCTTCATTTACTTTTATTTTATTTTTTTCGTCAAATAATTCTGACGATGAGGCTTGAAAAAAACGTGTTTTATTACTGTATCTTTTTATACTTTCTAGAATATTTAAAACTGCAGAATTATTTATTTTATCGTTATATAATGGATTTTTAAAAGAATCTTCTACATTAGAAATACCTCCTAAATTAAAAAATAGGTAGGGCTGGATTTTTTTTATATAAAGTGAAATTTTTTTAAAATTAGATAAATTACAATATAAATATCTAATATTATTTTTTATGCCTAAATAATTTAAATTTCTAAAGTTCTTTTTTTTTAAAATTCCAATTACTTTGTAATTTTTTTTAATTAAATATTTTGCTAAGTAAGATCCATCTTGGCCCGATACACCGGAAATAATGGCTTTTTTTTTCATTATAGAAAATTTCAAAAATTAACTTTTTTTATTCAAAAATCCTTAACTTAAAGCATTAAATAAAATCATTGTATTAATCTATTTACTTTTACAAAAGTCCAATATAAGTCAATTTTGCCTGGTGATTATTGTAAAGGAGTAACACCCGATCCCATTCCGAACTCGGCAGTAAAGCCCTTTAGCGCCAATGGTACTTTGTCTTAAGACACGGAAGAGTAGGTTGTTGCCAGGCTTAATTAAGTTATAAAAAAATGAAAGTAGTAAGTTCCCTCAAATCATTAAAAAGACGAGATATTAACTGTAAAGTTGTAAGACGCAGAGGAAAGGTTTACGTGATAAATAAAAAAAAACCAAAGTTTAAAGCAAGGCAAGGGTGATGTGGATATATTGCCACAAAAAAAGATGTGGAGTGCGTTTAAAAAACTAACGATCTTTGCAATTGGTATAATTATATTTATATTAATTTTTTTAATTTTTATAATGTTTTAGACTTATATTTTCTACTAGATGATAATAGGTTCTGTTTTAGAGGCTGATACTCATGAGAAAAGAACTTTTCTAAATCCAGATACGGTTAAAAAATTTATCCAACTAGGATTTAATATAATAATCGAAAATAATTTTGGAAAATTCCTTAATATAAAAGATGATTTTTTTAAAAATCTTGGCGTAAACTGTATTACAAGAAATGAGGTTCTAAAAATGTCCGATATTCTCTTAAAAATTAATTGTCCATCACTAGATGAAATATCTAAATTAAAAGAGAATTCTATTTTAATTGGAAATTTTTTTCCTCATTTAAATAAAGAAGTTATTAACAAGTTAATTAATAAAAAAGTTAAAATATTTTCCTTAGAACTTCTTCCAAGAATTACCAGAGCTCAATCTATGGATATTTTATCGTCTCAGGCTAATATTGCAGGATATAAAGCTGTTATTGATAGTGTTTCTGAATTTAATAAGGCAGTTCCTATGATGATGACTGCAGCAGGAACAGTTACACCTGCAAAATTTTTTATTATAGGTGCTGGAGTTGCCGGACTTCAGGCAATAGCAACTGCTAAAAGGCTAGGAGGTATTGTTAGCGCTACAGATGTAAGATTAGCATCTAAAGAACAGGTTGAGAGCTTAGGAGGGAAATTTGTTTTTGTAGAAGGAAAGCAAAATTTTGAAACTGCGGGAGGTTATGCTAAAGAAGTTGAAGAGGACTATAAAAAAAAACAGGAAGAACTATTAAAAAAAACTTTAGCCTTACAGGATATAGTAATTTGTACTGCATTAGTCCCTGGAAAAAAAGCTCCAAGGATCATTAATGAAGAAATGCTTAGTCTTATGAAAAGAGGATCAATTATTTTTGATTTAGCTGTTGAACAGGGGGGTAACTGCATTTATTCCGAAACTGGAAAAATTGTTGAAAAATTTGGAGTAAAAATTTTAGGTTACAAAAACGTTCCAAGTAGAATATCTGAAACAGCATCTAATTTGCTTTCTCGTAATATTTATAATTTTATAAGTTCAATCTACGACAAAGGTACAAAATTAGTAAATATAGATGAAAATGACGAAATAATTAAAAGTATTTATATTAAGGATGTATTAAACTAATGGATATTGATCCTACCATATTTCGTTTCTCCATTTTTATACTCTCTATATTCGTAGGTTATTATGTAGTTTGGAGTGTAACACCAGCACTTCACACCCCTCTTATGTCAGTAACGAACGCAATATCCTCAGTAATTATTGTTGGTGCACTAGTTGCTATAATTTTTTCAAGTAAAGACAGTTCTTTTTTATCTAAACTTCCTGGAGTGATCGCAATATTTCTTGCATCTATAAATATTTTTGGAGGTTTTTTAGTAACGCAGCGAATGCTTAATATGTATAAAAAAAAAGTTAAGAAATGATCTCTTCAAATATTACGGAATTTCTTTATCTTTTTACAGGAATTCTATTTATTATGGCGTTAAGAGGTCTTTCATCACCTGAGACGTCAAGAAAAGGAAATATTTTAGGAATTATAGGTATGGTTCTTGCAGTGGTTGTTACTTTATTATCTTTTAAAAATTTAGACCAAATAAAAGACAATGTTTCATACATTTTAATTCCAATTATTCTTGGAGGTTTGGTTGGAGGCTATATTGCGAATAAAATTGCAATGACAGACATGCCACAACTTGTCGCTGGTTTTCATAGTTTAGTTGGACTTGCTGCGGTTCTTGTAGGGGTTGTTGCTTTTGTTAATCCGTCATCATTCGGGATTGGAGACGTCGGAAGTATCAAAACACTAAGTTTGATTGAAATGTCTCTAGGAATTGCAATTGGAGCAATAACGTTTTCTGGATCTTGTATTGCTTTTTTAAAGCTACAGGGACTTATGTCTGGCTCACCTATTGTTTTTAAAGGTCAACACATAATAAATTTATTGCTTGGATTATTCATAATTTTTTTAATTATTTATTTTACAATAAATCAAAATGAATTTCTTTTTTGGACGATAATCTTTTTATCAACGCTCATAGGTTTTTTAATTATTATACCAATTGGTGGAGCAGATATGCCAGTAGTTGTCTCAATGTTAAATTCTTACTCTGGATGGGCAGCAGCAGGCATCGGCTTTACCCTAGAAAATATTGCTTTAATTATAACAGGAGCACTTGTCGGATCATCTGGAGCGATACTTTCTTACATCATGTGCAAGGGAATGAATCGTTCTTTGTTTAATGTAATTTTAGGAGGCTTTGGTGGAGAAAGTGTTTCACTATCTAAAGATCAGACAAAAAAATCAATCAAACAGGGTGGAGCGGATGATGCTGCTTTTTTAATGAAGAATGCCTCATCAGTCATCATTATACCAGGTTATGGAATGGCAGTTGCACAGGCTCAGCATGCTCTACGGGAAATGGCAGATAAACTTAAAGAGTCGGGTGTTAAAGTATCTTATGCAATTCATCCAGTTGCAGGAAGAATGCCAGGTCACATGAACGTTCTATTGGCTGAGGCAAATGTTCCTTATGATGAAGTGTTTGAGTTAGAGAACATAAATAATGATTTTTCAAATACTGATGTCTCATTTGTAATAGGCGCTAATGATGTGACAAATCCAGCCGCTAAAACAGATAAAACCAGTCCAATATATGGAATGCCAATTTTAGAAGTCGAGAAATCTAAAACAGTATTATTTGTTAAACGAGGAATGTCAGCAGGCTATGCTGGAGTTGATAACGAGTTATTTTATAAAGATAATACGTTGATGCTTTTCTCTGATGCAAAAAAAATGGTGGAGGAGATTATTAAAAATCTTTAAAGCCTAGCTTTTAGTTTTCTAAGTTTCTTTACTCTTCTTGTGTTTTCGTCTTTTTCTCTCTTTTTTTTCTCGGATGGTTTCTCGTAGTGACTTCTAATTTTAAGCTGTTTGAATACACCTTCTCTTTGCAGCTTTTTTTTCAAAGCCCTTAGAGCTTGCTCAACATTATCATTTTTAACTTCAATTTTAATTCTTACTTACCTCCAAAAAAGTGTGGTGCAGTAACATTTTTGTATTATATTGTCTATCTTTCTATGAAATTTTTCAAACATAGGCCCAGTGAGGGGTATCAAACAAAATTTGGAATTATTAACAGAAGAAAAGCAATTTTAAATACAATTAAGTATACTTTTTTTGGTTTAATTGGACTTAGGCTTTTGTGGTTACAAGTTTTTCAAAAAAAAAAATATACAGTACTTTCTGATCGCAATCGTTACAAAGAATGGAAAATTGCATCTGAAAGAGGATTAATATTAGATAGATTTGGAAATAGACTTGCAGAAAGCAGACAAGTCTATCGTATCGCTCTAATTAAGGGAGATGTTAATGATTTAAACTTTGTACTTCAGAATCTTAAAAAATTTTTAAATTTAAGTGAGGATGTTATTGAAAAAACAAATAATGAATTTAGGAAAATTAGACAATTTCAGCCTTATGTAATTAATAAAAATTTAACTTGGTCTGAATTTTCAAAAATTAATAGCAATCTTTTTATTTTAAATGGTGTTCAACCATTTGTTTCGATGGAGAGACATTATAATTTTCCTTTCGAGTTTGCCCACATTTTAGGATATGTGGGTCTTCCATCTGAAGCGGACCTTCAAAATCAAAAAAGTGATTTATTTAGAACCCCTGGAATAAAAGTTGGTAAAAATGGAATAGAAAAAGTAATAAACAATGATCTTATTGGAAGACCTGGTTTTACTCGTTTTGAGGTTAATGCTGCTGGTCGTGCAGTTAGAACAGTTGAGTTTGTTGATGGGGTAAGTGGCGAGGCTTTAAAGACAAATTTAGATTTAGAATTACAAAGGTTAATTTTTTCAAGACTTGGAAGTACCGCAGGTTCAGTAGTTGTAATGGACGCCAATAACGGTGAGATATATGCATGTGTATCAACACCGTCATATGATGCAAATAAATTTGCACTTGGAATTTCTCAAGATGAGTTAAATGTTTTATTAAGAAATGACAGAAAGCCATTAGTCAATAAAACGTTAAGTGGACAGTACCCTCCAGGATCAGTGATTAAGCCGCTCATTATGCTTTCAGCACTGGATAATAAAATTATTGATCAGACTTATGTTCATAGTTGTCCAGGTAAAATTGAACTTTTCGGACAAGAGTTTTATTGCTGGAAAGATGGTGGTCATGGAAAAGTAAACTTTACTGATGCAATGAAAAAATCATGCGATATTTATTTTTATGAACTTGCAAGACTTCTTGGTGTTGATCGTATTGCAGAGACTGCGAAAAAATTAGGTTTAGGTTTTAATTTAATTCCTGAGTTTGAGGAGGAAAAAAAAGGATTAATACCTAATACTAAATGGAAAAAAGATGTTCTTGGAAAAAATTGGTTGCTTGGTGAGACTTTAATTACTGGAATAGGGCAAGGTTATATGCTTTCAACACCACTTCAGCTTTGTAAGCTAATAGCTCAGTTTGCAAACGGCGGTTATAATGTTATGCCATTTTTTTTTGGAACTCAAAAATTTAAAAGAGAAAAATTAGATTTCGAGAGTGATCATATTGAGCTTGTAAAGGAGACATTAAATATATCAACTAATGAACCAGGCGGAACATCTTACGGATCAAGGTTGACCGGAGGAGTAAAATTTTGTGGAAAAACAGGAACATCCCAAGTTGTAAAATTAAATATTAAAGATAGGGAAGATGAAGGGAGTCCAACTGCAAGGGAATATAAGTATAGAGATCACTCACTATTTGCAGGTTTTGGTCCAGTTGACAAACCCAGATGGGCTGTTGCAGTTGTTGCGGAACACTCAGGTCCTGGATCAAGAGTAGCAGCGCCAATTGCTAAAACTATCTTTGATTTTTTATTCAAAAAAAGATTAACGAATGTCTAAACAGCAAACGTTAAGTAGGTTTTATTTATTTCTTGGAAAGTTTGAACAATTCGACAAAAAATTAATATCTTTAGTTTTACTTCTGGGACTAATTAGCATTTTAGCTTTGTATTCAATAGATAAAGGTCAAAGCAACTTATATTTCAAACACCTAGTAAGATTTCTGTTTGCAATAGGAGTAATGTTTTTCATTTCTTTTAGAAGTATTTCTCTTTGGTACAGATATGCATATCATTTTTATGCATTAATTTTATTTTTATTATTTATTTTAAAATTTGTTGGAGTTACTGCAAAAGGATCGCAGCGTTGGCTAGATTTTGGTTTTTTTCACATTCAACCCTCGGAACTTGCAAAACTTGCAATAATCATTGTACTTGCAAGATTTTATCATTCTGTAAAATCTGAAGATGTAAATAGATTTTTTAGTTTACTCTTATCAACGTTCTTAATTATTATTCCATTTATACTTGTTTTAAGACAACCCGATCTTGGAACATCATT
>Ga0194133_10009282_pt1 | contig 11290 bp, 8 predicted proteins | sample TA2KigOf40mmetaG_FD_155448 | JGI IMG/M metagenome (GOLD analysis project Ga0194133, IMG submission 155448) | Freshwater microbial communities from Lake Tanganyika, Tanzania - TA2015055 Kigoma Offshore 40m | ecosystem: Environmental > Aquatic > Freshwater > Lake | place: Tanzania: Lake Tanganyika...
AAGCTATGTCTATTGTTGCTGTCGATGCTACTACTACTACTAAAAATGTGGTTCCTAAAGTTTCATTTAAAGATAGTATTGCAAAAATGCCAGATAATCTGAATGATAAGGAAATTCTTAATTATGTTAAGAAGACTATTGATAAAAAAAAGAAAAAAAATAAAAAATATGAAATGTATTCTAAAAATAATTATAGAAAATTTAAAAAAGAACTTGGCGAGCATCTTTTTAATTATTTGGAAAATGATATTAGACAAGAAAATCCAAAACTTTCAGATTATGAGGTTTTCCACAAGTTTATTAAGGAATGGGATAAATATAAAAAAACAACAGCAAAAAAAGAAAAGACTAATAATAAAATTGCAGAAATTTCTAATGATTTAATGAAAATAAATATTGTCTAAATGACAACTATAAAAAATAACACCCTCAGCGGGGCTCGAACCCGCGACCACTTGGTTAAAAGCCAAGCGCTCTGCCGACTGAGCTATGAGAGCAGAGGTTTATTAACCCATATAGTAATATACGTAAATTCTTATATAGTTTTATTATGACTAAATAAAATAAACCAATTTTGTTCTTCCCATGTAATAGTATAATTTATATTTGATATATTTATTTTTTTTGCTAATTCTTTAATACTATTGTAATCGTGGATATAATAGTATCTTTTTACAATATTCTCGTTATTTAATTTCCAATCAACATAATTTGGACCTAGAGCAAAATTACGAAAGTCACTTTTACTAATATTTAATTCATTAAAACTTTTTTCCATAGACCAAAAAGATACGAGTAGTTTTCCATTTTCACATAAGCAATTACATAAATTACGAATAGCTGATATTTGATCTTCCAATGTTTCTAAATGATGTAGAACCGCAATTGATATAATTTTATTATATTTTTTTTCTGTTTTCAAATTCAAAACATCTTGATAAAATACATTAAGCCCTTTATTATGACATATATATAGCAGATTATCTGAAATATCAAAACCTTCACAATTATAACCGAGAGTTTTAGCATATATCATATTTTTACCATTACCGCAACCGCAATCCAATAAGTTTTCATTAGAACCTTGATTATCTAATAGAAATTTCTTAACATTATTCCATATTCTAACCCGTGAATTATCAAAAGAATCGCATATAATATCATAGTTATTTGCTATACTTTTATTATGTGAGTTCATATACTACATATTACTAATTGCGATAAAATCTTATATATAATCATAATTTTTACTTAAACAATACTAACATTAAAAATAATAAGAATAGAATAATATTATGTAATCAAATAAACAAATATCTATATTAGTATTAACTCCTGCTTATGGAGGTCTAACATATGTGGGTTATTTATCTAGTTTATTAAAATTGGAAAGATTATGTAAAGAAAAAAATATTATTATAGATTATGAATTCTGTTATAATGAAAGTCTTATAACTAGAGCAAGAAATACATTAACGCACATTTTTTATACTCGAACAAATTATACGCATTTATTATTTTTAGATGCAAGATATTCAATTTAGTCCAGAAGATATTATAAAAATGTTAGATTATGACAAACCATTAGTTGGCGGAGTTTATCCAAAAAAAATATATAAATTGGAATAAAATAACAGAGTTAGTAAATCAAAATAATGAAAATGAACTAACATGTGAATCTATTTAAGCAAATGTTAAGGAATCTGTATTAATATTATTAGATGAACCTACAATTAATTTACAAGACGATTTTATAGAAACAAAATACACGGGTACTGGGATATTATTAATTCAAAGAATTGTAATAGACAAAATGCGCGAAAGTTTTCCTAATGATGTATACGTAGCTGACGAACTAAGTCAAGCTGAGAATATTAGAAAAACTCATGTGTATTTCCGTTATTTTGATACAGAAATAAAGGATGGAATATATTTATCAGAAGACTATTGGTTTTGTGATAGATGGGCGCAATTGGGTGGTAAAGTATATGTATATACAAAATTTAAGTGCAGACATTGGGGAACATATGCTTATTGATAAATTTTTATTGTAAAGACAATGATTAATTTTAATATACTTTATTAGGTAAAAACAGCTCTTTTTAATCGAGATGTTAATAGAGACATAGCTTTTGAAGCTTTTGAAAAATTTGATCTACTTGAACGCGAATTACTTAAAGCTTTAGTTACATCATAATGTTTATGTAAATCACTATTATATTTATTTTCATCACTTACAACTATACTATATTCTTCACCTCTAAAATATTTGCTTAATCGAGGACCAGAAGATACATATATTTGATTATTATCATTAATTTCATTAATATATAAATATGAATTAGAATATTAATTCTTTATTTCATATAATATTTCTCTTTCACAAGCATTTAGTTTTTTAGAAGAACCATTATAATTTTGTAATTTACATGTTTTTTTAATGTAATTTGGTGCTGCTTCTTTGTTCTACTTCTGCTATTTTTTTCATTACATTTTTATTAATACTAAAAACACTTATATCAACATCATCTGGTAATGTCCAGCGTGATTCGCGAGTTACAGGATTATAATAATATTTTTTATCTGTTGTTTTTGATGTCATCTCCACCCATTCATTCCTTACTTTATTAGCATCTGGGATGACTTTTACGATTTTTTTTGATCTAGCATCTAAAATATATGTAGTATTGGTTATTGGATTTTTCACATTAACATTATTATCGTTATCTAGTGTAACTCTCATCCTTGAAGGGTTCTTACGAGGTGTGTTAGTAGGTGGCAAGTAGATGGGTTCAAGCATTCCTTGGGCTTTTCTGATAGTATCATCAGGAGGAGGTATTTCTAAAACATTATGAGAAACAAAACCTAAATCGGCTGTAACACTATAATTTTTACTATTATTATTAGTATTAGTTTTTTTAAAACAACTCTTACCAAAACAACCTACGTCTCCCTTTATTTTTATTTTCTTCTGCATTTTCTTGATATATACCGATAATAATACATATTCTCCTTTGCTTACATATTCGCGAGTACCTTTTGGTTTCATATAGATACATCTCTTCTTTCCATATACAAGTATTGTTCTGATTTTTTATAATTATCTTTATAATTCTCAATCATACCTGTTCTATATAAATAAAAAGAATATTATTTATATTTTTATATACTAATATTATAAGATATTATGAGTTATAGTAGTAAAAGTAAATCGAGTAAAAATAGTAGCAAATATTATACTCCATTATCAAACATGAGCAGTGGAGATATAGGAGTTATAAAATCTAACACAAGTAATTCTAGTAAATATTATACACCATTATCAAGTAATAGTAAATCTATAACAACTTCAAATCTCTTCATTACTGATAAAAGAATTGAAAAAATTCAAAAGTTTTTGCAAAAATATACTTTGGATGATAAATATACACTGGATAATCGTGTAAAATATTATAAATATCTTTCAAATTATATTAAAGACATAAAAAATAAAGGATGTATTAAGAAATATATTGAAGATAATATTACAAAATATACTATTGGCAACAAATTATTTTTAATCAAGAAGATAGGAACAGAAAGTATAAATGGAGTTATATATTTAACTATAATAAAGAATATATTGGGTGGAAACTTATTGGCATGTAAGATAATGCCCATATATAAAGATAATTATAAAGAGATAAAAATAATGCAATATTTGACTGATAAAGTTATTTCAAAGAAAAAATCAAAGCATTTTCTTATAATGTATAAATATATAGTATGTCCACCAGTGAGTATATTAGAATTGATTAAAAATCCAGTGGGTCCATTGGGAAGCCCATTAGGTAGAAGAGATGTATCAAGTAATAAAAGGCTCGTATCTATTAACGAATTAGCTCATGGAGATTTAAATATGCTTATGAAAAATAGAAAGATAGTAGAAAATAATGAATTAATGTATAATATATTTATTCAAACCTTTTTATCTATAGCATCTTTTCATAACCTATCTAAGTATTATCATGGTGATGCACATAGTGGGAATTTTCTATATCAAATAAACAAAGAAAAAGGATACTATCATTATAGATATAATAAAACAGATTATTATTTAAAAGCATGTGAGTATAATATAATGATATATGACTTTGGATATGCAACAAAAGCATATAAAAAATATAATAAAAAATCATTACTTGATTATATAAATATAATGAACGACGCATTCATTAGAACTAAATGGACATATTTTTCTGATTTACCAAGCGATGACTTTAATACAACCATGATATTTATTAGAGATCAGCTTATGATAGAATACAAAAGTGGTAATAAAGAAGGTAATATAGAAGATATAATAGTAAATAATATTTTATTAAAAGCTTTAGGAAACACATCACAAACATTCAATACATTTACAAAGAATAAACCAAGCAATATTATTAACAAATCCCCATATATATTGGGATAATTTAAGAAAAATAATAATATATATAATTTTAATGTATATAATTAAATATTTCTGTTTTCTATCTCATTACTTATTTATAATATATGTATTATATCCATTTTCAAAATATAATACAGAAATTGCTATAATAACATACATAAGTTGGATTTTTAATAATAATTATTGTATATTTTCTCAGATTGAATATAAGTATTTTGGTGAAACATATATGTGTAAAAAACTTAAAAAGATAAGACCTATAGATAAAGCTGTATTGTTATCATCACAAATATGTAAATATGTATTTTGAGTAGCCGAGCTTATAAATTTAAAATATTTTTAATTAAAAACATAATTATTAACTTCTTGAGCATAATGCTTAAATCTATTTATAAATTCTTCTTTTGTAATTAAAGTTTTATCATTATTAGATACATGGAGCCAATCATTTATACTTTTAATTCTGTTAAAGTGTATTTGAGGTTTTATGTATATATATTCATCAGTTGTCCCTGGTCTTTTTATGTTATATGGTGGTAAATAGTTGTGTAATAAGCGACCTTCGTTGAATAACTTATGTATATTAAATAACATAGTGTGTGAGGTTAAATCTGTCGAACCTGTTGCAAAAATACCCGAATCTTCAATATCAGCAGGAATATGACATATTTCATATATAATATAATTTGTCTCTGCTATAGTACGAGATAGATATACTCGATTAAAATTTAATGTTATTATACTACCATAAGAAGTATTATAACCGTAATCACTAATATTAATAACAACACTATTATATTTTAATTCCAATTTCGTATCATTTGAGTGTTTAATAAATACAGGTACTTCTATTTTAGGATCTATTATTCTCATTACTTTCATCAACTCTTCAACGTTTTCTCTAGTATATTTTGCCTTTGTTACAGGATTTATAAAAGGTTCTTTAGAGTTCATACATTTTATTAGATAATTATAAAGTTTAGGAGCATATATGCATTCTGTTCTGTAATTCTTTTTATTTGGAGTATATACTTTTAATCTTACCATAAGTTGAAGTTTAGCAAGTGGATAATTCTCATCATCTAATTCTTCATTTGTTAATATATCTATACTTTCGCTACATTTATCAGAAAGTCCTGTATTGTCGTATAGAATATTATTTACAAAATCTTCTCTCGTCATAGAAAGCAATTCATTACCTTTAGTCAATTGCTTTTCAGAGCTTGAAGAAGATTTTCCAATATGTTTCTTTAATGCTTTATAAGACATGTTCTTAATCCTATTGTATTCTTCAATTATAGGTGTAGCTTTATTATATTCTTCAAAAAACTTTAATACTATTTTATCTTTTATATGTATTGGATCTATCTCCTTAGCAATAGTATGTACTTTTCCCCACGGAAGAGTTATTACAGGTTTTTCTGGGGCTTTAGGAGAACTACCTTGATTTGTAGTTTCATATAATGTTTGTTTTTCTCTATATTTTTTCAATTCTCTATCATATTTATCTCTTTCTTTTTTAAATACAGCATATTCGGCATTATTTAAATATTTAAGATTCTTTTTGGGTTTAAAAGTAGTTAAATCAATTAATTGTGAATATTCAGGTTTTCTTATTTCTGCCAATTGTTTTTCATATTCTTCAAAATATTTATCGAGTGGGTCATCAATATATGTAAGTTTTTTATATCCATAGTTTTCTATAATGCCTGATTCAGGATTAAAGCAATTATCTATATCATTAATAATATCCCGGTAATTATTAAAAATCTCCACTGGTGTTGTCCAAACATCTTCTGAATCAAATTCATCTTCATTTTCTATTAAATACTCTAAGACTTTTTGCCCTGTAGCCATATTGTTGTGTTGCAAAAAATCCATAAAGTAATAGCCTTTTAAATTGATAAGCATTATCTCTTTAATTCTATCAGGATAATCGTATGTAGATATATAATCTTTATAAAGAAAAGAGTTAATAATATCATTATTATAATTATCAATTAAATTATATATTATTTCCATATTTGATTTTGAGTATCTGCCATATCTATTGCTAAAACGGTTTTTTAATATTTCTATTTCGGTTTCTAGAACATTTTCTTCGTTATCATAAAACTCCATTTTTTCTGTAAGTAATTCGTATAATATAAAACCTACAGAGTTATTATACTTAGATATATTAAAGTATGTCTGGGGGTCATTCTTTTCGATACATCTATAATAAATTAAATCTATATTTTCAAATAATAAATGATTTTTAGGAAAAAGTTTAGTTATTTCTTCTTGCGAATAGGTGCCGTTATTTTTCATAATTTTATAAGCTCTTACATATATATCATAATATGCCCTACTCATTGCAGGCATTTTGTTACCATTAAGAGGATGTATTTCAGGATCTTTACACCATCTTTTAATATCTTCAATATTTTCAAAAGTTTTACTTTTAACTTCAACGAGTTCAAATATATTAGGATTTTCTTCTATTAAAATTTTCCAAACTATATTATCAGAATATTTTTCCAATAATTCAATAGCAGCAGGATTTGCTGATAATTCAAGCCAATTTATTTTGGTAAGGTTTTTTTCTAATAATTCAATACCGGCAGGATTTGGATTTAAAGATAAACCATTCCAATCAATATTATCAGGATATTTTTTCAATAATTCTATTGCATTTTTATTTTCTGATAAATGTTTCCATAGTATATTTTTAGGATTTTCTTCTAAGATTTCAATAGCACCAGGATTTAAAGATAATACATTCCAATCTATATATCTCTCTTTAAATACATTAGTCAGTTTGCGACCAGTCATTTTATTTTCTTCTTCAACCTTATTTTTTAATAATTCAATAGCAGCAGGATTTTTTGATAAATAACGCCAATTTATTTTTTTAGGATTTGCTTTTATTATTTCAATAGCACCAGCATTTAAACATAATTGGTCCCAGTCTATTTTATCTTCATCTTTTAATTTTTCTAATTCACTTTCTTTCATTTTACTTTCTTTTTCAATCTTTTCTTTTAATAATTCAATCGCTTCAACATTAGTATTCATAGATAATCTATTCCATTTTATATTGCGGCGGTATTGTTTTAATAATTCAACGGCACTAGGATTTGTTGATAAGTTATTCCAATCCAATTTTTTATATTCTGCCATCCGAGATATATCAGAAAGTCGCATTTTATTTTCTTCTTCGGCTTTTTCTCTTAATAGTTCAATAGCATTTGGATTTGCCGATAAATCATTCCATTTTATTTGGTCACGGTAATCTTTTAAATAATCAACCGCATTAGGATTTTTTGATATATTATATTTTTTCAAAATATCTATAGATATCCAACTTCTTAATTGATATTTATGAATAGACGCCATTTTATTATATAATTATATAATTATATATAATAATATAATAATATAATAATATAATTATATTATTAAATATATTTATTATTTATTAAATGTAATCGTGTAATAAATCCTAAAAAAATAATCAATTGTGTTACATTTTTTAAGAGTTTTAAGAATTTTAGGAGTTAATTTGGGAATAGGATTATGAACATTTTTGTAAGCAATTCTTGAAGGTCTTTGTTTTATAAATTTTTAGAATAATAATGATATATTATATATAAAAATAAATTTATTAAATAAAATAATTGATTATGAGTAAGATAGTATCGGGATATGCTTTTAGAATAATTAAGAGAATATTGCCTAAAATTTCGGCTACAGAAAAAGCAGCATTAAATTCTGGGTCTGTTTCTATTGATGGTGATATATTTTCTGGTAACGTTGATATAAATAAATTAGTAAGTAAATATGATGCGAAACTTAAAAATGAAGAGAAAGAATTTTTAAGTAATGAAACAAATAAATTATGTGAGATGATAGATAATGATAAAATAGAAAAAAAGCAAGATTTAACATTAGATACATGGGATTATATTAAAAAAAATAAATTTATGGGGCTTGTTATACAAAAAAAATATGATGGATTAGAATTTAGCCCTCATGCTCATTCTTTAATTGTTGAAAAAATAGCGAGTAGAAATATTGCTTCAGCGGTAAGCGTAATGGTACCAAATTCATTAGGACCAGGAGAGCTATTACATCAATATGGAACTGACGAGCAAAAAAAGTATTTTTTACCTAAATTAGCATCTGGAAAATATATACCATGTTTTGGATTAACTACAGAAAATTCAGGTTCTGATGCTGCTTCAATGTTAGATAGGGGAATAGTAGTTGTAGAAAATGGAATATTGGGTATAAGTGTTACTTTTTCAAAAAGATATATTACATTAGCACCTATAGCAAATGTAATAGGATTAGCATTTAAACTTGTAGATCCTAATAAATTATTAACAAAAGGTAAAGAAGGAATTACTTTGGCAATTTTAGAAAAGGAAAAATTTAAAGATATAGAAATAGGAAATCGTCATAATCCACTAAATATTGGTTTTATGAATGGTACTATAAGAGGACGTAATATATTTATACCTATGGATAGTGTAATTGGTGGTGAAGAAAAATGCGGTTTTGGATGGAATATGTTAATGGAGTCACTTGGAGAAGGAAGAGGAATATCTCTACCTGCTATGTCAGTAGCGACTGCTAAATTATGTACATTTGGTGTAGGAGGATACGCACGATTGAGAAAGCAATTTAATATTCCTATAGCTGAAATGGAAGGAGTTAAAGAAAAATTAGCAGTAATAGCAGGAATTAATTATAAATTATTAGCAGCTCAACATTTATTTAATGCTATATTAATAAACAAAGAGAAGCCTCCTGTAATATCTGCTATAATGAAATATAAATTTACTGAATATGGTCGTATATCTGTGAATAATGGTATGGATATTATAGGTGGTGCTGGAATATGTAAAGGTCCTATGAATTTTCTTGCGTCAAGTTATGTAGCAACTCCTGTAGCAATAACTGTAGAAGGTTCTAATACACTGACGCGTTCTCTTATTATATTTGGACAAGGTCTAAATAGATCACATCCGCATTTATTGAATATTATAACTAATATAGAAACAAATGATAAAGAAACATTTCATAAAAATTTTATTAAAATTATTAAACACACTTTAGAGAACTTGATAAAGTCATTATATTATAGTTTATATCTTAAATTATTCAAAAGAAATAGTAATAATGATATAGAAAAATATTGCGAGATACATTTAAACAGACATGTTGCTAATTTTGCTTTTACAGCTAATATTGCTTTGTTAATGGGAGGAAAAATTAAAACAGCTGAATATATATCTGGAAGATATGCTGATATTTTAGCAGATATTTATATGTCTTATGCATGTTTATGGTTTTACAAGAAAAACAAAGATGTCAAAGACATTGATAAATTATTAGAATATTCTATATGCGATTATTCAAAAAATATTGAGACAAATATGAATAAAATATTTGACAATTTTCCAATATATATAATGGGAAGACTTATGAAATACACTACATACACTTTCGGAAATTATTATAATTATAATAATGATAAAATAATAACTGAAGTTTCAAATATAATAACAAAACCAACTGAATTGAGAAATCTATTAACAGATAATTTATTTATTTCAAAAGATGTAAATAATAGATTAAGTCAAATAGGAAAAGGAATTGAATTATTTGATGATAAAAAATATGATCATGAAAATATTTCATTAATTAATGAAATAACGCAAAAAATAATTAAAGTTGATGAATATGAAAAATTATAATTGATATTAATTAGTATTAACTATAAATATATATTTATTTTTTTATATGATTTGTATATTATATTATAATAATATTATATACAAATATTAAATGAATAGTATTGTTAATTTAAAAGATGGGTTTATAACATTTAATTCAAATATAGACCATAGTTTATCATTTTCTAAGTGTGCGATTGGTTATTCAAATTATAGTATTAATTCACATGAAAGAGGTGCTTTAGTATTTTTAACTAATAATAATGCTAATACGACAAATGTAAGCATGCATTCTGATATTAGAATGTGTATTGCGAGTGACGGCAATATAGGTATAGGAACAAATAATCCTTCGCAGAAATTAGATATAGTAGGAAATACTAATATTAGTAGAATATTGAAAATAGGAGATATTAATCAGTATGATGATGAAATTAAATTGCAAGTTTATTCATCAAGCAATAATATAGTAGCAATTTTTAAACATCCTAATAATTCTCAAGGATTAGGTATTACATATGATAGTATATTTGCGTTAGGTTCTGATACTAATGCAACACAACCTATAAATATAAAATCAAAAGGAAATTCAAATGTTGTTTTAAATACAAATTCAATAGATAGAGTTACAGTACTTGGAAATGGCAATGTAGGTATTGGAACTACTAATCCACAAAGACCTTTACATATACAAACCGCTATGCGTATAGGTGGAAGTGGTCCAGCATTAGATTTTGGCGATGATATGAATGTTCAGATATATAGAGCCACTACTAATAATGAAATGAGATTTACCACAAATGGAACTGATAGACTTACAATACTTGGTGATGGAAAAGTAGGTATAGGTAAAATAAATCCAGGTACTACATTAGATGTTAATGGTACTATAACAGCAACAACATTTATTGGTTCAGGTGCTAGTTTAACATCTTTAACAGCAGCTAATATTTCCGGAAATATAAATGTTTCTCAAGGTGGTACAGGTTTAACAACTTTAACATCTGGTCAATTATTGATTGGTAATGGAACAGGTGCTTTATCACAAACAGCTAATTTAACATGGACAACCGGGACAAATACTTTAACAGCAACAAATATAACTGGTGCTGGTTCTAATATAACACATCTA
>Ga0194133_10009283_pt1 | contig 11290 bp, 8 predicted proteins | sample TA2KigOf40mmetaG_FD_155448 | JGI IMG/M metagenome (GOLD analysis project Ga0194133, IMG submission 155448) | Freshwater microbial communities from Lake Tanganyika, Tanzania - TA2015055 Kigoma Offshore 40m | ecosystem: Environmental > Aquatic > Freshwater > Lake | place: Tanzania: Lake Tanganyika...
AAGAAAATTTTATCCCCAAAATGTATTCTATTGAGCTATTTTTTAAGTTCTAAATTGCCTTTTATTGCATATATCTACTTCACTATTTCCATAAAACCTAATCAAAACTTGGCACAAATAAATGAGGAAACGTTGTTAGGCAGATCAGAAGCTTTCTTCATTCATTTTACTGCTTTAATAGATGTTTATTCTTTTGGGGGGATCGCCAAAACAATCAAACTGTAATCTCTGTGGTAAAACAAGACATTAAATTCAAAGTTTGAGCACTAAAAGCTTTTTGTGGTAAATTGAAAGCAGTTTGTTGTGGTACTAAAAGATAGCTATAGCTTTTTAGTTTATTCAATATGTTATTTTTGACACAGTATTGTTAAATTTAATATTTCAGTGATGTTGAGAAACTCCTTGTTGTTCTCCTGGTGGCCTTTGGCACTGTGTGTATCCTCACTAATTTGCTTGTGTTGTCAATTCTGGTGAGTTGACATCAACTTTAAACTGACAATCTGATTGACCTTTATAATACTTTATATTTTTAAGGTGAAACTATGCAGGCAAGACAATTTACCATTCCGATATCGCCTCATCATCAGTCAATCTCTTGCAGGGATCATGACATCATCAATTCTACTTTTTCCTCTAAAGGTACTTTAAAATAAATGCATTTTCAATAATTATCCATTTAATTATGTAAAGCAATGTGACATAAAACTAGGATTTAAGATATCTTGAAATTCACAGGGGTCGCTGTGGCCTAATGGTTATAGCATCTGACTGAGAACTGGGAGACTGGGGTTCAATCCCCGGGCTGGGCAAAATCTTTGACCCCTGGATTTGCCTTAATTAATAATTTCTATGAGATGATTATCTCAGTCAGGATTGATTGTTGTGCAGAGACTTGATTAGAATTATCTCTAATACTCAATTATTCAAGTTTATCAATTGAAAATCAAGTAACTTTTTTAATCACTTGATTTGGTGTTAAAATAATCAGTTTTTAACACAAGCTCTCTTCTTCTTCTTCATTGTTTATAATGTCTATGTGAGCTAGTGTAGTGGATGAGCATTTGATGTGCTTGTTTTTTGGTATAACCATCCATCCTAGTGATGTGTCTGGGTCAAAAATTTTTGACCTGGGTCGGGCCAGCCACCTTTTGGGCTTTGGTTTGGAAAATTTCCCCTAAAAATGTCAAATTTTTCAATTTTTACCCTTCGGGTCAAAAAAATCTCTTCGGGTTGGCTCAGAACGCGAGTTGGCCTCTTATTTACTGTGGGTCAAAAATATGCTCAGGTCGGGTCGGGTCAGGTCATGGCCCATCTCTAATCCATCCTGTTGCTAGTTCTGTGACAATATTTGCATTTTATCCATGAAGATTGGTTTGTTTCTTTGAAGGCAGCAAAGGCTCAACCACTTGCCAAAACCCTCAAGTAAACCTTTAGAATTTTGGCAATTTTTCAAGAAATAAAATCTTCCACCATGTCCTTAGGGCAGTGAGTATCTATCACTTTGGTAATTCGCAAATTCATACAAAAAAAGTTTTACAAACTACGATTTAAAATGTGGTTGAATTATGTGCATAAAATTCAAAACTTTTCCTTTAGTATTTCATGAAGCGAGAAATGCAGTGCATATTCTTTATGAACATTATCAGTTATCTTTGAGCTTGGATTGTAATCGGTTGTCTAACAAAGTCAAGGAAATGTTGGCTGGAAAAGAATTCAAATTCCACTTGCTACAAAAGCAATAAAATTTTCATACATTTAAATAAACCAGATTTATTCCACTGAGAGATACAAAAAAAAGTTCAGCTCATTGAAATTCTTTCCAAAATCTTATTGAATTTAAAGTTGGATCTGAAAACATCCCAGCTTTTCTCTGACCATCCAATAAGACAACTTTACAATGTTGTCACGGTCAATGTTTGGGCCATTGGCGATTCTGAAGCAGTCAATTATTGACTATAGTTTTTCTAGATAGTATTGAAGTATCAGAAAAGGAAAGAAAGTATTGGGTGATAGTTGGAACATTTTGGGTAAAAGAGATCCTCTTACTTTGGAAATATCTAAATTCTAACAATCTGTTTAGACTCTGAACTTTGTTGAAAGGTTTACATTAACAATAGGGGGTCGCCGTGGCTGGTCATAGCTAGCACCAGGCTGGGAATCTGAGGGTTCGGGGTTCAAGCCCTAGCGGCTCCAGGCGACCCTTGACCTTAGGTAAGAATTAATCCTGTTGATACCAGAGGCTTAGCTCATATGTAAGGTCATCAGACTTTTGAGTAAAAAATGACAAACAAAACTAAAAATTGACAAAACTTTTGTCATCAAGACAACCATATTTATTCAAAAGTTGTGAAATGTTAGACTTCAATCAGATAGAATAAGAAAGTAGAGTAGCTTTTAGATTTACTTAACAGATACGTTCTCAGAATGGTGCTCTTTAAATTCAGTTTTGTTTTTGCATTCAAACAGACATTGCTCAAGTAGAATATTATCTTTATAACTCTCATTGCAAAAGTTGGGAATGCAAAAAGTAATTAAAAATGTTGATGTTATTTCCCAAGCTTAAATTAGATACCCTTGTAGTAATAATGGCTCATCCTGCTTTTAAAGCCACTCTTTTTCGCTCATTCTTTGGAAACAAATAGCCTTTTTCAAAGTTAATGGTTTTCTTTAGAGTTTAGAGTAAGTGCAATCACTTTTTGGGGTAAAGCCAATCACTAAAGCAACTGGAGGCAGTTAAAACAATCATTAAGAGACAAAATACAAGAAAATAATCTTTGTTGTAAAAGTGAGCTTGGTTTTTCAAAGAGCTTATAGCATTGCCAACAATAAAAGAGTTTAGGTATGGCTTCACAAAACTTTTTTATTGTCAACTAACATTCTTGAATGCAGATTCCTTTGGTGCTTCAAGCAACCACTTAAGTTTCTTCAACTAATTGGATTAATGCCAAACAAAAAAAAATGAGTAATTAGTCACTGAGCTCCTTGCAGAGTGTAACTTTTTATGATGATGGAAGCCCATTGAAATGGACAGGAAGCAATATGGTCTGAATATGGTCAGATAAAAATGATAAGAAAAAAGAAAAGCTTTTTCCCAATAATATTGTTTTCCAACTTTAGGAAATAAAGTATAGTAATCCAAATGACTTCTGAAATGGATATGATGTACAAACAAAATTACTTTTGAAGACAGATATTGACTTTCTCTTAATAAAAATAATATGTTCAGCTGAATTGTATTTCAAGCTGACAATAAACCCAAGAAATAGTTGCTTAGAATGATTGATATCAGACTATGACCTTTGTTTTCCCACTTCAGTCATATATATCTATCCAATCAATAATCTCTCAGTAAAACATAGTTTATATTTCTGAATGTGAACATAGAACAAAGAAAAAATGACATTTCCTTAATTTCACATCATGACATCAACAATATAGCTGTACAAAACAAAAAGCTCTTATCGAATATTTTTGACAATACTATTCAATGGAAAAGACTATCTCTAAGGAATACAAATATAATTGAATAAAGTACTTAAAGAAATTGCCTCAAAAATTAAATAAGTGCTTGAAATGTAGCTCTAATTTGATTGTGGAAAGAGATATATATGTTGAGTATCTTAGACTAAGATGAAGAATAGCTTTCAAGAAAAGACGCAATAGAAAAGCCATTTCCATAAAAATGACCTTGCATTAAAAGTTTCATTGTAATAAAGATAAATAAATTGAGCCTTTGCAATGATGACCATAAAAATAATAAATATTGGTTTAGTCCTTAATTACAGCTCTTTTGTTGTGGTTACTATTTTTACCCTCTAAACGAATCAGAAAAGAATTATCTTTATTGTGAACAGCAAGAGATCAGCAATAAGGGAAAGTAATTTTTTTCGTAAAAAATATTTTCTCACAAAAAGAGCAGAGAGTTACAAAATTTTTATTATATTATAAGCTTGCCTATAAGGCAGGGTTAAGTCTGGGTGTCAGGATAAGTTTAATTAATTTACAGACCTGGTCTGCAGATCACTGGTTGTCCTGGCTCAGGCAAAATTGACATAAAACAGAAGATTAGAATATTTACAAACAGATCTGTAATAAAGATCTTTTTTTCCAAAAAAATTCAATGTTTGAAAATATATTTTTAGATATAAAGTAAATGATTAATTTACTTGTGTATATTTTTCTTTCATAAAGTATCGATTATTGATTTATTCTCATCCTTGTATATCTATTAAAAGCTTTGGCGCCAGCAATCTTTAATTGTTTATTCCATGCCTTTGGTTGATGGATCATCTAGAAGTGGCAACACTTAGTCCAGCCACCTATGTACTTATGGTGCCATAAAGTCTTGACCTTATGCCAATAAGTCTAGACTTCATCCAAATTCTTGGTGCCATCAAGTCCTTGGAACAACTGCAAAATCTTCCCTGTCTAGCTACCAGGGAGGCCTTTTGCCTGTCCATCACCACTGTTCATGGAACCTATATAATTGTTTTAATTTCATAGAATAAATCAGTTTGCATTCTTTGAAGTTGGTACCTGGGGATCTTGGATCTGCTAAAGATAGTGTTCTGATTGATCCAACCTGGCTTGGCTTGGACAAATTATAAAATTTTCCAACCTAGCCGCAAGTATGGGCCAAATAAAGATTTTGCCAGCCTGGTCTGGTTGGATTTATTTTGAGGCCCAAACCATCTTTAGAATACATCACTTGAATTCTTGGGAGTCTCAGAGTGCAAGCTTTGATGTTCAGAATGGTTCTTGAATAATTTTGTACTAGTTAATTTGCTCTCCTTTTATAAGCAAATTCTCTAAGTCATTTCTTGCAAGTGTTTTGGATGTAGCATACTGTATCAGCATTTTTTGCAAGGAAAGGGTTAATCTTTAGTGAGCTTGCAGTTTTTGAGCTAAATTGCTTTTACCATCTACATACAGATTGACTAGCGAGCACAATAATGAAAAAGTCGAAATGTTAGTGCCACATGGTAGGTTTTGTCGACATTAAAGATAGTCCAAAACCCTTTCTGTTTCATACAACATAGTTGAATATCCTCAATTTAATTCAGTTATGACATGCTCAAAAAGCTATCTGGAGAATGGAGGAAACATTTTTTTCATAATAAAATTGAAATTGTTTATGTAAAGTTCAAAATTTACTTGATAGAAACTGCCGCTGGCATGGATTTTCGGATTTCAGCCTTCATCCAAATTTTGAATGGATAGCTTTTCCAGATTCTAGTCCTCTTTATTTATCCAGTCCATAAAAATGTAAATTTGATCAGATCCTGGTCCAAATTATCTTCTTGTAGCATTACACTTAGACTTTGTTAACCCAACTTGACGAGGATTTGCTTGGGTTAGACTCTTTTTTTAAAGCAAAAAATAAATCTAAAATTTTGAATTCTCTGGGAAGGAAAAGAAACAAAAAGAAATACAAAACATCTGCATTGGCTTCTGTTTGTTCAGTTATGTCATATATATAAATGACCAGCATTAGAAATGCACAACCTGAAATTGGAATGAAATCCTTCCACTAAAAAATCTAAACTAAAACATTGGAAATTTTTTCCCATCAAATAAAAAGTTTTTCAATACCTTTTTTCACCCATTCCAAATTGTGCTGTATCTTTCTGACAAAGTTTATTTATATACTTTCAGTAGTTTTGACATCAATCGCAGGGAAAAAAAGAGTTTTATTCAAATGCAAAAAAATAAAACAAGTGCCATTTTTGACCATCTACATTGAGGAAACTCTTCTTCAGGTTTTTTTTTCCAAATCTTTGGGCTGAAAGTTAAAAAGTTTCAAAAAAAGCTGATTCTCGAAAGGCTCTTTTTTGTTTGAAATACCAAGAAAGCAAAAAAAGCTTCCACCATTTCCTTTAACAGTTTTGAAAAAAAAGAAAGTCGAAGAGCCATTCTGTTTCAATCAAAAATTCAAACAAAGCTTTGTCTTCCAATTGGAAAAAAGAACATTTTTACACGCCAAGTAAATAAATTGGTTTCTTGTCTCTAAAAAAATCAAAAGATTTCTCACATTTGCAAGATAATTGTGATATGAATGTCAAAGTTGAAGAAAAGATAAAGTTTTTGTCTTCATTTGAAAGTTTAGAATATATAAGAACTAAACTTTTGGGGCCTTATTAAACAAGATGAAATGTGTTTCCAAATATGAGAACCTAAAGAGTATCAAACTTACTTAATTAGTTTTTCTTTGGATTCATTCAATGTCTCAAATGAAGAATTTTTTTGGGAAAACTAATTTTGCATGATAATCGGGTACATTATTTTCTAGTTTCTGTCATTTTTTCTATCGGAAGCATCAGCATCAGCAGCATCAGTTCAAGTTACATCTTCACCAAGTCCACTTCAGGTAAATCATAATGTTCATGTTTTTGTTGTAACAATGATTGAAAGTTCATATTTCATTTCTAGAAAGCTTTTTTAACCACAAAAGTTTTGAAAATTGACTCAGTGGTGCCAAAAGACTTTCCCAAAACTTCAACCATTAGGAAACTTTAAGAATGTTTTTAACCTTTTAAAATTTGACCTTTTGGGTAGAAAAATTGTCATAGTTTGTTGTTACAAAATGCAGAAAATGTAGGCGAGGGCAAGGTTTTTAAAGCAAAGGAATTGAAAAACTTTAACCAAACAAGCTTCCAAAACTAAAATATCATTTTTTAAATAAACCTTGCTAAAATTAAATTTTTTCCTTTTTACTTGGAGAAAAACTTTTATTTGCTTGAAAGAAAGAGAAGGTTGATGCTAAGAGAAAGATTGATGGCATGGGCAGGCATTGGTCTCTAAACTAGAGATGGGCCCTGACCCGACCCGACCTGACCCTAGCTTACTTTTGACCCACAGTAAATGAGAGGCCGACCCACCTTTGACCCGGGTACTTTCTGATCCGACCCGAAGATATTTTTTTTGACCCAAAGGGTAAAATTAGAAAAATTTGACATTTTTAGGGGAAATTTTCCGAATTCAAACCCAAGCCATAAATGGCTGACCCGACCTGACCCAAAAAATTGACCCAGCCCGGGTCAAAAAATTTTGACCAGGACCCATCACTACTCTGAACAACTGAACTTATGATCTCAAGTTCTCAGATTGTTAGGCTTGAGATTATCCCATTAGGAGCAACTTCATAATTATTAAATTCCAAGTAAAGTGGAGATTTAAAAAAAATCAAGTGGTAAACTTTTTGTGAATTTTTTTCTAATTCAAAAAAAAGAAAGTCAGGGTGGTCATCTCGGCAGCCCAGGTATGACTACCGTCCAGGGGTAACCTACGATTCTAGTCACAAGGCATTGCTCTAAAAAAATGTTTAAAAAAGTACAATGGTTAACCAAAGCGGGGGTCAATCAAACCCTGGCTGCAAATCCAGTGCATAACCCACTTGATCAACTTGACTCCCTTCAATTGTAAAAACTCTGGACGTGTCATTTTTATGCTTTCTGTCAGGGCTTTGGCAAACATTCAACACAGTGGCTAATATATTTTTATTGATCAGGTCAATTTTTTGCTTTTGATGTCTCCTCAATGTTGCTTTATGATCTCCTCGGTGCCTACGGTGTTCTCAGCAGTCTCATCTTGCCTACACTCAGTGGTATTGTACTTAGAGCAATCAGTAAGGCACTTCAGTGTCTCTAATTACAAAGTTGTGGTAATGTGATATTTTATCCTTTCACTTTTCAAGATTTAAAAAAACACCTCATAAAAATATGATTTAGGTTTCTGGAAAATTTCCCAGAGGTTTAAGCTTCATGGCTCTTGTCTTGTGGCTACCTCCCATTTTACTCTCCATTTTCCCAATGTTTAACCAAAGTTGGATGAATGAAGCACTATTAGATATTGAATTGACAACATGCAGAATATCTGATCTTTGGATTCCAGACTATGCCAACGCCATTCTATGCACATACCTATTTCTATCTGCAATGCTGATTTCTGCAGGGACAGCTCTTAAGATTGCCGGAAAGTGTAGCAAAGGTCGGTTCACAACCACTTTTAAAGTCAATTCTAATGGAACATTTGATGACACTTTACCACTCTGTCCTGGAAATCCAAACTCTGCCAATTTGGACAAACGTCGCTTCAAGGCAACATTGATTATAAGGACTGTGGATCCAACTCCATTAAACTTATCTCATTCAAAGTCTGCTATCATCAACTTCCTTGCAAGCATTGCATTAACTTTGCCAGCAATTCTTTATTATGGAAATTACATTTTTGATAATCCAGACAATATTGATGAAAGGTATAACAACTAATTTGAAACTTTCTTAAATTTATTTTTAACTAAATGTTATTAACTCAAGTTATGAACAATATCTATTTTCAGGGTTGCCATTCTTATTGAGGAACGTCATGTTGCTTGGGTTCATTTGATCATCCTCTTAAATGGTGCCTTTGGTCCAGTGCTTCACCTTCTAAGTGATGACCTTCTTTGCAGCCAAGGCCTTGAAATGTTAACAGAGATTTGTGACTATTTCTATGCCTCAAGTGACATTGGAGACTTTCATGTAGAAAATTTTAATCCCACCAAAGATGAGGTTGTTTCACATGGATTCCAAAACTTTGCTTATGAGGACGATGAAAAAAATGATAATTAATTAAGTGCAAATTTAAACAAAATATATAAAGTAAAGGCATAAAATGTGAATCTGAAATTCTATTTATATAGTGCATGATTTACGCAATAAACTTCATAGAAAAGTGTTTGAAATTACTGATAATTTTTGAAAAATTTAGTTTTGCATTTTTCTCTGTTTTGAACTACTTTAGTTTTTGTCTAAAGCTTCATAAAAAAATTTGGAATTTTAATTTTATGAAAATAATTTTAGAATATATACCAAGAAGATTCTTTTTCAACGCAAATTTTTCTTTCACAACTATTTCCAAGGAAAAAATAAAACATGTGCAGAATATTGTTCTTTTTCATTTTTTTATTTTTTATTTGTAATAAAATGATCTTGAATCTACAGAAAAATTGAAAATGAAAATTGTTGTCCCCATAAAAACACCTTATCAATTTCAAGGTTCGATCTTCCATAAAGTGTACTGCTGGAAGAAAGAAAGAAGTTTTGATGTGAAATAGAGATATTTTGAAGTAAAAAAAGAAAGTGGAAAGTGGAAGAATTAGTGTTGATTTGCTTTGACCTTTGAATCTTAATCAAAGATAATCATGAATTAAGTAGACTGGCATTTTTTGCTTTGAAAAATACCAAACCCATAAGTGAGCGAGGTTTCATAAGTTAGACAACTCAACCAAGTTTACTATATAACTTTGAACTTAATTTTCTCAGCTTCTAGAGACAGTTTCAAAATTCTGTTTTGTAGATTTTGAGCCATTCATATGTGGATTATTCCTGCCAAATTTCAACCCCCTAGCTTTAAAGCTGTGGGAGAAGATAGAGGTGATAGACACACACACAAACGACACTCATTATTGAGCGCGAACAGAAATGAACAATCTTACATCGCTTCGTGCTCGATTGCTCGAGTCATAGGTGGCTAATCCCAATTGGATCAAACAATTGTACAACTACCAATACAATTTTTTGCATTTATAGATAAGTAATTTGATTTGATTGGCTGATATTAATGTTTAATGTTTTATTTTTACTCATTCGTATTTCTTTGCATGTGTCATTACCATAAGAAATACGAATGAGTAAAAATAAAACATTAAACATTAATATCAGCCAATCAAATGTTTTTTTAAACCAAAATGAAGTTAGGAAAAACACAATCATTATGCATTATACACAAACCTATGAAAAAGGTAATGCTGATTATCTATAAGCTATAACATGTCATTAAGGAGCAAAACTTGAATTTTTATGTTTTCTATATATGCAAAAACTATTGCATTGGTCAACAAACTTGTAATATTCAACCATTCTTTTTTGAATCATCCCCTTTATGCAAGAAAAGTTTAGACTAAAACAACCAAAACTTTGACAATTTAAATTTTCAAATCAAACTTTTGTCAGTTAAATTTGTGCCGTAAAATTTTCAAACATTGAAAGTAAAAGCATGAAACCAAATATTTTTATGTCATTTAAAAATCATTTTCAGAGGAATACCCTAAAATGTGAATTGACAGTATTACCCTTTTGGAAAAATCACTTTGATACCTGGAGAATCACATCAAATTTAGGTGCTTTTATGCCAATCTTTTTTTTTGAGAGCTTTGATCCTTAGTAAACCAAAATTTGCCCTATGATATTTTTAATTGAAATACGTCGATTCAAACCTAAACAAACCTAAAATAATTTTTTCCAGGCTTTAAAGTATCAGAAATTTAAATGAGATTCAAATAATCCAATCAATTTTTCCTTGAGAATTTTTCAGGGGTAACAGAATAATCCTTTTTGTAAGGATAGCAAGAAACATGGAAATTGGAATTTCCTCTGAGCAATAAGTGATTGTCGTTCAGAAAGTCTTTGGGATTCAAGTCATGTCTTGACTCCAGTGATTTGTTCTTCAACTGATAGAACATGATTTAGATAGAAAAGTGGATCTTCTGCAATTACTTTTTTACTCCAGAAGAGTTTTGCCAAAGTTTTTTCTAACACAAAAGATTGTTTCACATTGACAAAATCCCATTGATTTCAACAAGAAAGATAATCCCTTTGTTTCAGAATGTTGACTGTACCTTTGGGGCAAGGTTAACATTATTATAATGATTCTAGATCAAAAATGAGATTGCATTTTGAGATGCGATTTCTGCGATTTCAAATCACAAATTAGAAAACTGAACTGAAGCCCTTCACTTCTATACATTTTTCCTTTTTTCTAAAAGCATGAATCTTGAAAAATACAGCTTTTTACTGTTCTTGGACACAGAACCAGCTAAAAAACAAGACTAATTTAATGTAAGAAGCTATAATACAATTTTAAAGCTACAATAAATTTTTAAGATATCATTTTTTGTTCAAACATTTAGCTAAAAATGTTATTTTAAAAACTTTTCTCAATCTTTAAAATTGACAGAGCTAGAAAAATTTATCCTCATCATTTCTTTTGATAATATTGTTTTGGTTGATTAGAGGGGATAGATGAGGTGGAAACATGCCCTACAGAGTTAGGAAGGTGGATACATGCTTTGGGGTGATGGTTGGGTCAGGCTATAGGTTAGGTAAGGTTAGCAAAAAATAAATTTGGTTAAAAGTGGGGCTGTTTGGGATGAATGAATGTGAATAGGATTTTTTGCCCAATTCAAGTTCACCCAATCAACTTTTGGTTAATTTTGGGGGGATGGGAGGTTAAAGTGGGATTGGTTATGTCA
>Ga0194133_10009284_pt1 | contig 11290 bp, 9 predicted proteins | sample TA2KigOf40mmetaG_FD_155448 | JGI IMG/M metagenome (GOLD analysis project Ga0194133, IMG submission 155448) | Freshwater microbial communities from Lake Tanganyika, Tanzania - TA2015055 Kigoma Offshore 40m | ecosystem: Environmental > Aquatic > Freshwater > Lake | place: Tanzania: Lake Tanganyika...
ATCAGAAAAAACAACTTAAATGAACTAGCTTAAACTTATTTGAGGCCCGTGAAACGTACCAAAGGTGTGTATTTGTCATTCTCGAACAAGCTCCGTTTGTGGTTAAAAAACTGATTTCAACCAATAGAAAACAGTCTAGTCCACTTTTTGTTTTTCTAAACAAAGCAAAAAAGCACGTGTGAAACTACGAAAGCAGCAAGTTTGAACTGAGATATTTGAATTAAGTAAATTTATGAAATATTAATTAATTTAAATTGATTAGTTACTCTCTACGTGCCAGTAAGTTTTCCAATTTACAGTATCTAACTTCAAAAGCTGTTTTGTTGAAGCTTATAAAATATGTCTCCGTATGAAGTTCACAACGTCAGATTCTATGACCTCAAACCGAGACCTGGTCATTGCCTTGCATTTTGTTCTCAGAGGTAAAAATTACTTTTCTGGGCCCCTCTTTTGTTTAAACGTAACATTCATCTACATCAATAAAAATGTTCTATTAATTATTCGATTCAAGGACATAAATATCTACTTGCCATCTCTCAGCAGAGCAGCATTAGCATAATCCGGGTTGTTAAATCCAAAGAATACATTAATTATTGTATTTTCTTAGGAACTTATTGGCACTTTCTCGATCTGACTCATCAATTGAAATATGGAACTTTTCTGGCTCAAATTATCCTGTTCTCGAAAGGTCCATATCAGGTTAAAAATAAAATAACTGGTTTTTCTTGGTGTCAGCGAGGTAAACTTATTTTGCATCTAGGATTTGAGTCTGAAAATTCTATCGAGGCTTTAGCTTGGGGAAAACCGGTGAGGGTTTATAGTATAAACTTCATATCTTGATTGAGCTGATAATCTAAAGCTATTTATTTTGTATCAGGTTTCAAATCGTGTTTCTAACCCAAAACAGTGGCGATTGTTCTCTGCTGGTCTTCATGGTCTTGTGATTGAGCATCGCCTTGAACCGATCGAAGCCATAAACGACCATCAAGTAAAGAGATTTAAAAGATTATATTTATTTTTACCAGTCACTCAGAGAAATCCAATTTTTGCCTATACTGACAACATTTGGTCGGGAGCTTTCTAGGGCTTTAAGGGAGCCGAGGAATGGGTTAAGCAAAATCAAAAACAGATGTGGGAGAAATTGTGTTCTTAAAGTCGGTTAAAAATGCAGAATGGCTTGTCCCGGCTATTTACTTAATTCCCAGAAACTCAAATCGAACGATAAACATTAATGAAAGCGATCATGTTTTTTTCTTTTTACGTATACTTTCAAAAAAATAAAAAATGGCAATTTTACTTTTCAGACTAAAAGGAACTCTTGGCCGGTAACATCGGGTGCAGGATGGTGCATGAAATTCAATGAGGTCTTAAAAAGTTCTTATAAAATTACTTTCTCATCTACTTGCTTTGAAGTTTTCTTCACACTTCAGGTGACCGGTAAGCTTGCTGTTGGAACAGAAGAAGGGTTTGTATGCATTTTTGATGTAACCGAGGAGGGTTTAGATTTCGACAAAGTTTTGGACAAACAAGAAGGGAGAATTTTATGTTTGGATTTTCACAAAAGCGGCAAGCATATCGTCACTGGTTCGTTCAAGTTTTGTTGTCTTATTCGAATTCAAAAAGGGACCTTGAAAACAACTGAAAATAATAATACTTTTTCTCCTATTAGGGTCACCTGACACAATTCGGCTTTGGGACGCTTTGAGTGGTCATCCTGTCCTAAGGATTTCAACTGGAAGAATTGAGAAAAATCGGGCTACAATAGTTTGGTCGGTGGTAATTCTGGTAAAAAGCTACAAGTAACAGCACCATTGATTTGAAACGGGTGATTTAAAATCAAGTTGTTAATTCAAAAACAGGATGACCTTACGATTGTGTCTGGAGATTCAAGAGGCAAAACCTCATTTTGGAATGGGAAATCTGGAACATTGGTAGACAGTTATCAGAGCCACAAAGCAGACGTCCTTTGCGTGGCTGCAGATCATTTTCAAAAAGTAGGTGTTATTTGGCACGTTTCATTTGACCCTTTTAAGGTAGGTCTCTTTTAACCTATACTCTCCGTAAAGATTGTTTACTCGTCTGGAGTCGACCCTGTGTTAATGCAGTTCCAGCAAGTTTACAAAGAGGACCAACGTAAAAAATGGGTTAAGGCTATGCACAGAAGTATTAATACACATGATGTTAGAGCTATTGCGTGCATAAACAGCAAGGTAATTTTGTAACTTCGTTCAGTTTGGTACCTCATCATCTATGATCTTGCTATTTAGGTTGTTTCGGTCGGTGTAGATGCAAATTTATGTGTTATTCAAGGTAACTGTTTTTACGTAGCTGGATACTAAATTGTAAAATTTTTAATGAAAACATTTTTAGGTGCAAGTCTCTTAAAATACATTCCGATGCCTTTTGGTGAAAATATTGTTGTGTGCCCGGAATCTAACTTTGTCGGCCTAAGGAAAAAAAACTCCATTGAAGTTTGGAAACTCGGTCAAGGTAAAAATTTTCATCAATTTTTCGAGAGGAGAAAGCATAATTTGGAAATTATCTTTTAGCACATCCAGAAAGTGTGGCCCTTGAGAATTATACCCAATCTCCTTCAGGCCCATCAAAATTTTTAGCACTTAAAGAGCAACCACAAAAAGTAAGGCGAACAAAAGAACAGTTGATTTAAATAATTTAAATGTCTATTTTTCAATAGTTGCTTGAGTTGAAAACAAAAGATGAAAATCCTATCGAGAACTTCCATATGTCTCGACTGGGTGATTATGTTGGATTTGTAACGGGGACGAAGCTTCGTATTTTCAAGACAAACCTTGTACCAAAGGAAGATTCTGTCAGTCAACTATTTTGTCCCTCATTGAAGCAAATATCTATCAAACTTCATCCAAATGTAACACCTCAGTCCATCCATTTCTTCACTAGTAATCAAACTGATTTTGTTCTACTCGTCTCGCCAGGAACAGGTGGGTGGTTAAAAACCTGATTCTAACAGGCTTAACAATGTTAAAATTTTCAGGCATAAAGTGTTTTCAAATCTCAACAGAAGACTATTCTGCAACTCTGATATTTCAACTTTTTCCAAGCCAAATGAGTTTAACATCAGGTGTAGCTAAAGTGACTGTCAATTACTCTGGCTCTTTTTGTCTTGTTTCTGACTATGATGGGAATGTGGTCGTCGTGGACCTAGCCTCAGAGAGAGTGTCTGTCAAGTTTTGTAGATTTCACGACTCACCCATAACATGCCTTGCTGTGGACCCGGAAACAGACAATGTTATAATAGTTTACGCAAGTAATCACTTCATAGAATGTAATCCGATGACAGGGAAGTTGACCAAATTCTATGAAATGAAACTGGACGAGAAGCTTTGCCACTTGCTTCCAAAGCAATATTTGTGTAAGCAACATCCAACATTGGGAGTTGTTTTTCCTAAAAGGTGACCAAATAAATCAATTTTTATGGTTAAATAGTAATTTTGATCCAACTTAGTCTCCTATTTTATTCTAGTTCCAACAACGAAATCATTTTCTATGATACTGAAACTATATTTGTTCTTGACAAATCGATGCTTGAAACATATGATAAATCTGGAAAACCACCTAAGTTGGTAAAGTCTTCTGCAAATAATTCGACTCAAGGACACAAACAAAGCCAGCAAGTTATGAGGATCACCAAGAAATACGAGTTTTTGGTACACTTAAACTTGACAAAGTCTACAAGCGACACATGCAGAAATGGTCCCTCTCTGGTAGCTTTTGAGGTAAAACCTGAGGCATTATTACTCCAGCTTCCTCCAAGCCTTAGGCAAAAGAAATTCGGCTTGATGTAATGAATGTTCATTTATTTAATTGTAAATGTTTTATTATATCAATCTCAGAAATGTGTTTTTTAAGAATTGGTTCGCGACAAAAGTTTCACAACCTGTGTCAAGTAGGGTATTTTTTGACCACTCGGATTTCCATCCCGAGGTAACCAACAAACAAAACAAAAATCAAAATCACTGGTGTGCCTTAAATGACCAAAGTGGCAATGCGTACTTAAAGAAAATATTATCCCTGAAAATGCCAAATTTTCAATTAATTGGGTGAATAAATCCCCGGGTCGGCCCGCCCTTTTCTCATTTCAGGTCTATAAGGTTTGCCGGGATCGGGGCACTGCCTTTAGGTTTCTGAAGACTGAATTTGAAGTGCATTCAGATACTTTTGATGTTTGGACTCGAGCTGGGCTCTGGGGGAGGTGATTTCAAGGAACAACGGAAGGGGAACTCCTAACGTGCCCTGGGACAACGACGCGGCCACATGAAACCAAAAGCAATTATACAAATCTCTTATGTTGCACTTGCAGTACGTACTGATGGTCCAGGCCGGACTGGAGCTAATAAAAGTAGGGGTATTAGAATTGTCTGGTGTTTCTTAAGAGCCCAAGCCCCAACGGACTATATCTAAAGTAAATAGTTTCATGTTTTTAATTTAACAAGATGTATTTGATGGTCTGGGTGACTTTCAAAGAAATTTAAAACTGGACAGAGAATTCAAACGATCTTTATAAAATTAACTTTATAATTAGGCTTTCGCCTGATAAAAAGTTTTCTTGATTTTAAAACGTCGATCTAGATTGCTACCAACACAAAATGAAGCTTTGAAATACTGATAGTGAAAATTTATCTGCCCGAAATGGTATTGGTTTTATTTCACAGATGATAAATCCATCATAATTAAACTCGATGAAAATAACGTTTTATTCACCAACTGTTAACACTCGATTTATATTATACATACTCGAAAAATATTTGTCACAATCACAATGAAGATGAAAGAGGTAATGCAGTTGTTTAAGTTGTCAAAATACCGTAGGTGCTCCCAAAATATTTTCATGATAATCTATATGTGCAAAATAGTAAGTTGATTTGATCTAGTAAAAATCAATTCAGCATCTATTGGCAAGGTAAAAATGCAAATTCGTTTGGTAAAAACATTTGAGGGTCACGTTTCAAGCTTATACCACCCAAAAGAAAAAAAATTGGCAGTACGCAAAGATGGTTCAGATCAAATCTGAAGAACTCGAAAGGCTTAATCAAGCAATGGTTCAATCCAAATTACAGCAATGTTTTAGTAACAGGAAAGCTGCAGGAGAATCAAATTAACAAAAGAAAAGAATTTGGTAAATTCTCTCCATTGCTAAAATTTAAGTCCGAGAGTCTTGGCAATTCTTTGCTTAGCTGTGAGCATGCCTTTTTTGGACCGTTTAATTTCACTAGCTGTTATAGGATTCTCTTGAAAGCTCTTAAGTTTAGTGAGACCTAAAGAAAGGGAAAATATTACTCATACCGGGAAGGTCAAGTGCTTTAAATATTGTGCTGACCTGGTTTCATCTCAGAAGACAAAAGGTACGATTTTCGTTGTAAAGGCAAGGTATCCTCTTTGGTAGATCTTGGTAACACTGGTTTCGACTTTATAGGAGAAATGAGAGAATTTTTAAGCTGAGAAACTGAAGATAGCTTGTTTCGTCTTTTTTCTGCAGCCACCTTTAATCCTTTCTCTACTGCAGCAACCTTCTTTGCCCCATTTCGACTTGGTCGAGGTTCAGACTTTTTACCAACAGATTTTACTCGCACGCGAGGGTTCCTGCTCAAAAATTGTATTGAAAATGTCTGGGGTCGTGGTATGACTGTCATTTCTTACCATAGTTCATCCTTTGTAACTGTCACAGCAGGACCTATGTCCATTTCATCATCAGACAACTCAAGTGATGGATAGATGTAGTCATCGTCCTAAGATTTGTTTATCACATAAAATTTCGAAGGAAAGGATAAAAAGGTAATGCTACCTGATGAACTTTCGTCATATTTAAATCTTCTGATGTAGCTTGACCTCTTTGTTTTGCTACATTTAATTTCAGCTTAAACGATGCTGGTGAAGCTTTCCGCCTTGGACTTTCGTCAATTAAGAGCTTGCTTTTATCGCCGAAACTTGCTATGGCAGCTCCTAATGCAAAGTGAAGCTGATTGTGGCTGTTTGTTGCATGAGCATGAAAGTCCTAGTAAGCAAAAAGTTTCTTAAGTTCGAAATCGATGCCTTTGAAAGTTTTTTGTTTTAATACCTCATCTGTAAGATCAAAAGAATCTTCGTTGACCCCTAAATTATGATCCGATTTTAGCTTTTCCTTGGTTGGAAGTTTAAGTTTGATCTTCCGTGCTAAATTAGTTTTTTTTGCTGGCAGCTTTCTTCTCGAAGGATTTTTAGATTTTTGAGCTGAATCTGTGAGGTTTGCTATGTCTTTTTGCTCCTTTGCCGCAGGTCTAAGCTCAGTCACCAAAAGCTTTGACTTTGAAACTGGGCGCTTTTTCTGGATGGAATTTGCCAAACATTTATCAAATATTAAAAAGGAAAATTTTTCGCCTTCTACTGTACCTGTGAAGATCGCCCTGTTAAGAGAAAAAGCGCACTTCCATGGGAAATATCAATAAAATCTGAATTCAGTTCCTTTTTTTGTTTTTTCCTCTTAGACTCACGCTCAGGTTTTGGGGGGTTACATCTGTTAGATATTCGCTCAGCAAGACGAACTTCTTTGGCAAGCTCTCGAACAAGATAATGAGGATCCACAGACATTGGGCATTGCCTGGAATCTAGGTCTTGAAGCCTATTAAAAAGTGATTGCGTGCTTTTCAATTACGATCTCATAAATTATAAGTTTTCAATCGATGTAGGAGTGTATTTTTACCAAGTTTTGAGCGTTTGAGAAAGAGCTTTTATTCCTCCTAACAGATGTGCTGGACAAAGGGTTGAGTCACTGTTAAGATCACTCAAGTCACTTTTCAGCTTCTGTGCAGCAAGCCAGTTAACTACTTCAAATGAGGGAAATTCTCGACGTTTCGGAATATTCGCACGCTCCTCGATTTCAAAAACCCTTTATGAATGAATGAATGTTTATTATCTTGTGCCAAGCCGGCAATTAAGACAATTTATTTTAATTGATGATATATATTTTATCAACTTTAAATAAGCCGAAGCAATTATTTGGTTTATTCAAGATACCTGAGCTGAAGTTGAATATTGAGCGAGTGGAGAAAGTGTCCCCCAAATACCAGTGAATCTTTCGGAGTGTAGACTGCATGAATCCATCCAGTCGGAATCAGAATTGTTTGGCCTTGCTTCACTCTCACTCTGTTTCCAAGAAAGAACGATTGAATCACTCATTGTAGACGTAGGAGACAAAAATATTAAAATTACTTGTAACAGCAGTCCACCATGTCTCCTAAAAAGGTTTCCGACTGACTGGAAAGCTGTAACCATCTCTCATAGAGGGACATATTTGTGGTAGTGGGCTGGATAAAGTAAAATATTTTTTCTCCTTTGAATATATGGTACCAAACGCTTGTACCACCAAAATCGATATGGAAATCTGAAAAGGGTAAAATTCTAAGAAAATGTGAAAATACAGAAACGTACATTTCTTACCAGTAAAAGCATCTTTCATGCTCATTATACAGTACTTCTGAACTCGGGGAGGGGACATCATGTCAAACTCCCCACCTTTAAAATTAAAATATGAGAATCAGAATTTGTCTACAGTGCAAAACTTTTAACCAACTTACTGAAACTCTGATTCCAAACATTGTTGACCCAGCAAAGCTTTCTGAGACCACGAGTATAAAATAAAATATTTGAATGTTTTTCTGAAATCTTCATCAAAAAAGGACCTACCTTGCAACCGTCGGTGGTTCTATCAAGTCTCCAAGTACAGTATCTGAAACCTCAAGGCTCAGGCAATTAAATACTTCACTCATAGCCCTATCTTCTAATGGAATATCAAAAGCAGAGCAAAAGGTAGACAATGACATTAAACGTGTGTCTTGTGTGTGAACGTCAACTACATCAACCTTTAGAGAAGTTTGAAATTAGAAACTCACTTTTCTGGGCAGTTTTTGTAAAAAAATAACCACCTTAAGTCCGGGACCTAAATTTTTAGTAATGTCAGAGAGTTGAAAATCTGAAGTGGGAAGAGCAAGACCCAGACCTTCGGGATCATCAACCAGTATGGGGTTTCTTTAAAAAAAATCTGAATAAGAATCTAACAAATATTGTTTAAAAAACGCTTAATATGATACCTGAATCCAGTTTGATTAAGATAAGGCAATGTAAGCTGAGATCCACTAATCATGGCAACAACATCGTTTTCCAGTGCATCTGGAAAAGTTCTACGCTGGAGCTCCTCAATAAAGTCTTGAGTTCCCACCTTCAATGTTAAGCAGCGTTTTATATGCTCAGTGATCTTCAGACATTATGAAATTGAATTACTTGAGTGGCTTTCGTTCGTGCTTCGGGATCTGTGCTATCGTGTCTGTGACTATTTGTCCTAGTTTTCAAAAGGCTTGCTCCGCACATACTCTCACAACGTGGACAATGGTACTTATCAATTGCGTTTGCTCCAAGGGGACCAAGACCAACACAACGAACATGATACCATACACGGCAAATGTCACATTCAATCTAAAAATGCAATTGTAATTGTATATTGAAATCGAATGAGTCTAAATAAATCATTCATTCATTCATGGATTCAGTTTTTTAAGTATGCTTTGCTTGAAAATGCTACGCCTTTTGTAAAATGTAGTTCCAATACAAGGTCGATATACCTGCAAACCAAAAGACTCATCTTCAGCACCTCCCTCTGTCGATGGTCTCCCACAAAGACAATGACCTGCCTCGTCGAGGTCTATGGATTCTTGTGTATCCAGGTTCATTCTTTGTAGGATTGCAATCTATTTTGTTTACAGGAGCATTAATCAAGATGCTTAAAAACTAATTATAACCTATGAAAAAGAATCAGTTTTAGATGTAATCATTTTTGAAGATAATGTAGCTGTCGATTTTAAGACCCAGGTTATCATAGATTTGAATACACACTTTCAATTTATTCAGCAATAAATCATCAAAATCGTCTGTCTGTAACTCTGTATTTTTGCCAGAATGGATGTTTTAAGCATATGTAATGGTACCAAACTAAATTTACAGCTTAAGGTACTCTTACCTGAGAGGAAGAATTGTAATTTTTTTTTCACATGAAAGATTTGTTTTGGAGTTATTCCGACGCAGGCAGAGTTATTTTCCACTTGAACCTTTTCAATTGTCTTCGACGAGATACAGCAGTCAGCAAGTAATCTTATACTCTTATTTCGTCTGTGGTGTGGAATACTTAAGTTGTTTTGTTTTGGCTTTGTATTTAGAGTCTTGACACTCTTGACACACTATTTGATTACTTTTTAAATTTACAAGTATGACGTCATCATAATTTCAATAATATGGTAAAAATGTTACTGTTCTGGCTCAAAAGGTTAAAAAAAATCACAAATGTTTTACAAATTTTAGTATTGAGTATAGAAAAGAAGTTATTTTTTATTTTTGATCCCCAGCATACTTTTTTAGAAGTAACTTGTCATAAACTCAAAATAGTACTAAGTCCTGCACCGAGGGACCCCTTTTATGTGAACAAGGATAAAACTTACTGAACATTTATTAGAGAAAAGCAGTTTAAAAAACGAAATTTTTTTAGTCAGGTTAATTGAATGAAAAAGTTACATTAATATTAGATTAAATTTCTCCTGTTTGCACAAATAAGAAATATTAACGAGCTTTCACAACAATCTAAGAGTATTTGTGGCACGCATCTGGTACTTTATAGAGACCTGTGCAAGCGAATGACGAACCATTCCAATAGATGTATACCGTATTTTTCGGTGTTTAAGAAGTAAGAACCCTTTTGGTCCATTTTGTCCAAACTTTTGAGCACGAGATAGTAAAAAATTAACTAAAAATTGATTAAAATTAAAAGAACCTCTTCTTTTTCTCCATCAACTTTTCCCGCCCATAAGAAAATGTTAGAATAATAATAAACAAAAAATGTCTGCAAAAAATGAGTTTAATATCCTATCAAATTTAAGTTGCAAGTTGCAAAATATGTGGTATTAGCAATAATCTGGATGGCAGTGAAGATGAGGCCTGTCATGGGCTGGTGAAAACTTGCCCATGGCTGGCCCCACGGTCCGACCTGGCCCTTCAGCCAGTCGACCAGTCGTCCTCCCAGAGGTCCGGCCCTTTAGCATTCGGGCTGAACCTTCGGGAGTCGTAGGACCCAGCCGCCAGGCAGGGTCCAGGAATGCCGCGGCCTCGAGACCGCCACCAGCTGAGGCGGCTTCGAGACCCCCTGGATCTCCTACGCCTCCTGGATAAGACTCAGGGCGTTGGCTCTGAGTCACTGCCAATCGGCCGCCTCAAGCGATGTGTGTGAGTGTGAATGAGGCCCATGTGCAGACCAGCCGCCACAGGTAGAAATGATGTCCAGACTGCAGCGAACCGCTGAGGTGCATGGGCGAAAAGTCAGGCCTACGTCAACGACAAATCGTTTCATCGCGCAGAGGCGCAAGGGCACCAAGTCTGGCCCACAACTTAGAAACTCACCTGCCAACATGGGACAGTCATGAATGAGAAAAAGAGAACCCACCAACCTCTGGTCACCAACAAAATGACAGAAAAGAAAGAAGAAGACTTTTGTATGTAACCAGTTGTTTTCCTTTTATGAGTGAAGGAATTTGTCTGCCTCTTCTTATTGAACCGTTCCTGCGTGAACATCTATAAGGATTATCTCGGTGTGGGTGCTATGAAAAACCGTCGAATTCACAATGTGGAGCTGGTCTGGTTGCAGCATTTTCCTGACTGGGCACTAACTATGGGGTCAGGGGGTTCTTCCTTGACAGCCGTTGTCCTGGCCTTGTGGGGTAGGGTGGGTAAAGGGTTTGGAGGTAAACCCTCCGCTATTTAGTCTTGAGGACCAGTTTGCATCTGGGCTGGTGTCCTCCCCTGGCTTTCCCAAGTTATCAAACATAACTTCGATGTCTTTTCATTGTCACACTGTGGCTCTTGCGAATTCTTTGGTATCTAGTGTAACCATAGACATCTAATATATAGACCGAGCACCAAAGCATAAGAATTGTGGAAAAATTTTCAGCTGTTGTCACTACTGTTTTTGTGCACCCATGGGTGCACCCTTATGTAGTAGTAGCTGGCCTTCGGCCAGCTATACGCATTCACCCTACGGGGTGAGTGTGATCGACGTTTTCTGTTGTTGAGCCCACTTTGGCCAGCCATACACCCTTATTTATTTGATCTAGCATAACCTGACCCTACCAACTACCTCCCTCAAAGCATGTTTCACTCTTTTAAACCCTTCGGGATATGTTTCCCACTCATGTAACCCATCCTACACCGCATATAGACCAAAAAGGTATTTATTGCTAAC
>Ga0194133_10009285_pt1 | contig 11290 bp, 13 predicted proteins | sample TA2KigOf40mmetaG_FD_155448 | JGI IMG/M metagenome (GOLD analysis project Ga0194133, IMG submission 155448) | Freshwater microbial communities from Lake Tanganyika, Tanzania - TA2015055 Kigoma Offshore 40m | ecosystem: Environmental > Aquatic > Freshwater > Lake | place: Tanzania: Lake...
ACCTCATGGGCCAAGATCGCCAGCGCGGTCAGCACACCCAGCGCGGGATCGGTCAGGAAGGCGGCGGCGATCAGCACGCCGTCAACGAAATTGTGGAAACCGTCGCCGACCACGATCAGCAGTCCGGGGCGGTTGCGCGTGTCATGCAGGTGACCGGGATGCTCGTGGCCGTGGCGCCACAGCGCGGCCTTCTCGAGCAGGAAAAAACCGAGCAGTCCCGCCAGCAGGGTGGCTGACAGCGCCTCGATGCTGTCGGCCTGCATGTAGGCTTCGGGCACCAGGTGCAGGAAGGCCGCAGCCAGCAGCACGCCCACGGCGTAGCTGACCATCACCGGCACCCATCGCGAGAGCAGCGAAAATGAAATCAGCGCTGCGGCGGCCATGCTCAGTGCGCCGCCGGCGATTGTGGCGAGGATGATCGCGTACAGCGGAGAAAAATCGTTCAAGCCGGACATCATCCGCCCTCAGTCCCTATTTTTGCAATTGAGTTGCATTTATGGAGAAAAAAAACGGGCTTCAGTGCTGGTGGCGGCCGTGGCCGCGCGATTTGCCATGGACCGGGCCACAATCCGCGCAGACCCCCTTCACCGTGAGTTCCACCGCCTGCTGGCGAAAGCCCGCGGGCAGACGCACCGCGGGTTTGGCCTGGACCGGCTCCAGGCACAGCACCTGGCCGCAATCGCTGCATTCAAAGTGGGCGTGCGGACCGGTGTGCTGGTGTGCCGCGGCGTTGAAACGCCACACCCGGTCCTCTCCGGCAATCTTGTGCGCGAGCCCCTGCTCGGTCAGCCACTCCAGCACGCGATAGATGGTGACGCGGTTGACATCACTGCCGGCCGGTAGGCGGGACTCGACCTCGTGGTGGGTCAAGGCGCGTTCGGACTTCAGCAACACCGACAGCACCAATACCCGCGGCCTTGTCAGCTTTGCACCAGTCAGGCGTATCGATTGCTCGGCGGCATCCAGGGGTGTGGTTTTCGACATGGGAGGTTCCGTTGCGGGACCATTTAACCACAGCGGCGCAGGGCGGGCCATGACAGTGCCGGCAGCCGCGGCGTTCGACCCGCGCCGACCCGCCGCCCGCCGGCAAAGCCCGCCTGCGCCCTTCATCAGCGGCCACCCCGGTCGGCGGGGTCCGTCACGAACCCGAGCTTGCGGATACCGGCCTGCCGCACCGTCATCGATTCGTCCTTGTGCTGCGGCAGGGCCGCCTTCAAGGGCACGATCTGCAGCACCTGCCCCGGCAGCGGCTGCAGCGGGGCTTTCAGCGATTCGCGCAGGAACACCGCGTATTTGATGTAACGCCCGCTCTCCTCGGCCCCGGGCACTTCATCCCGGCCCTTGTTCACCCACTTGCCGTCCGGCCCCTTGCTCCAGTACCCGTTGTCGAGCACGCCGGTGATCACCGCCGGCATGGGCTTGGCGTCCACCAGCAGCAGGTGATCGGTCTTGCGCAAGCTCACCGGCACCGGTGCGCCGGCTGCGTCGTAGCCCACCACCTCACGCACCTTGTCGAGGCGGCGGATCATGTCGAGATCCTCGGCGCCATGGCCATAGATCATGGCGAGGTGGCCGGAACGCTCGGCGAACCAGACCCCATGCGCCTGCGCGCCCCAGGCCAGGACGCACAGCAGCGCGCCCGCCCACCATTTTGCAAGTGTCATGAATGAAAGCCCCTTTGAATGCAACAGGGTTGCGATAGTAGCCAGGGCCCGCCGATTACGCAACACAGTTGCAATAGGGCGCGACGACCTTCGCGCTTATACTGGCGGCATGAAACGGCTGCTGATTTTCCTGATCGACGCCTACCGCCTGCTGCTGTCGCCCTTCTTCGGCACGCAATGCCGCTTCTGGCCGACCTGCTCAGCCTATGCGCGCGAGGCGATCGACACGCATGGGGCGATCAAGGGGAGCTGGCTGACGGTGAGGCGGCTGGGGAAGTGTCACCCCTGGCATGAGGGCGGGATTGACCCGGTACCGCCGGGTCAGAAGCCCCAGGTATAAGCGGGCCCGGCGCAGCGTTCAGGCCTGCACTTGCAGCACCAGGCCCTTCAAATATTCCCCCTCCGGAAAATTCATCACCACCGGGTGATCCGCCGAGGCGTGCAGCCAGTGTTCGATGCGCGCATCGACACCCGCATCGAGCGCAGCACCCGCGATGATTTTCTGGAACAGGTCGGGGCTGACGCCGCCGGAGCAGGAATAGGTCATCAGCCGGCCGCCGGTGTTGAGCAGCTTGAATGCGAGCAGATTGATGTCTTTGTAGGCGCGCGCGGCTTTTTCAGCATGGGCCGCGGTCGGGGCGAATTTCGGCGGGTCGAGCACGATCAGGTCGAACTTGCGCCCTGCATCGCGGAATTTGCGTAGGCTCTGGAACACGTCGGCTTCGAGCCATTCGGCGCCTGACAAGTGGTTGCGCGCGGCATTGGCCTGTGCCGCGGCCAGTGCCGGGCCGGAGCTGTCGATGGCGGTCACCGACGTCGCCCCGCCGGCGAGCGTATTCAGCGCGAAACCGCCGCTGTAGCAGAAGCAGTCGAGCACCGCCTTGCCCTTGGCCAGCCCGCGCAGCAGCCCGCGGTTGTCGCGCTGATCGAGGTAGAAGCCGGTCTTGTGGCCCTGCTCGGCATCCACAGCAAATTCGAGGCCGTGTTCGCGCACTGTCAGCGGTCCGGCCGCAGCCTCGCCGCGCAGCAGCCCGGATTGCGACGGCAGGCCTTCGAGTTCGCGCACATCAGCGTCCGAGCGTTCGATCACGCGGGCAATGCCGGGCAATGCGGCCAGCGTATCGGCAATCGCGCCGCGCCAGCGTTCGGCGCCGGCGCTCAAGAGCTGCAGCACCACGGTGTCGGCATAACGGTCGGCGACCACACCGGGCAGGCCGTCGGATTCGCCGTGGATCAGGCGCACGCCTTCATCCGCTGCGGCCTGGCGCAGCGCGGCGGCGTGGCGGATGCGTTCGGCAAAAAACGCGGCGTCGATGTCGCGCGGGGCCCAGTCCCAGACGCGGGCGCGGATCTGCGAATCGGGGCTGTAGGCGGCGACACCGAGAAACACACCGTCAGCCGATTGCAGTGCGACGCTGTCACCGAGCTTCGGCTGGCCTTCGACTTTGGCGATGCCACCGGAAAATACCCAGGGATGCCGGCGTTTCAGGGATTTTTCGCGGCCGGGCTTCAGGATCAGTTTGTTCATCAGCTTTTTCTTTTGGCGCGCGGATGCGCGGCGTCGTAGATCTTGGCGAGGTGCTGGAAGTCGAGTTGCGTATACACCTGCGTCGTCGAAATGCTGGCGTGGCCGAGCATTTCCTGCACCGCGCGCAGGTCGCTGCTCGACTGCAGCACATGCGAGGCAAAAGAGTGGCGCAGCATGTGCGGATGCACGCCGGCGGCGATGCCCTGCTCAAGGCCTCGGGCGCGCACACGCGCCTGGATGAAGCGCGGCGTCAGGCGGCGGCCCCTGGCGTTGACAAACAGGGCCTGCGCATCGGCGCCCGCAATCGCTGCGCGCGCATCGAGCCAGTCCCGCAGCGCGCGCAGCGCGTGGCTGCCCACCGGCACGATACGGGTCTTGTTGCCCTTGCCGGTCACGCGCACGGTGGCGTCGCCGAAGTGGACATCCTCCGGCGCGAGCCCGGTCAGTTCGGCCAGGCGCAGTCCGGAGGAATAGAACAGTTCGAGCATGGCGCGGTCGCGCCGCGCTTCAGGGTCGTCACCGGCAATCTCGACCAGCTGCTTCGCCTCGTCAGGCGACAGCGCCTTGGGCAGGCGCTTGGCGCTTTTCGGAGCGCGGATGCCGATGCAGGGGTTCTGCGTGGCGCCGTGATCGCGTGCGAGGTAGTTGTAGAAGCCGCGCCAGGCCGAAAGCATGCGCGCGATGCTGCGGCCATCAAGGCCGCGGCTGTGCAGCTGTGCGATGGCGCGGCGGATGTCGTGGTGGCTCAGCGCCGCCGGTGCCTTGCCGGCGGACAACCGCAGCAGCGACTCGATGTCTCGGCGGTAGTTGGCGGTGGTATGCGCCGACAGCCGGCGTTCGTGGGCCAGGTGATCAAGATATCCGCGCAGCAGCAGCTGCGCGGCTTCGGGGATGGCGGCCGGCTCGGCCGTGGTCTGCGCTTTACCGCGGGCGGTCACGCCGCTTCCAGGTGCCGCGACAGCGCCGCTGCGACCAGTTCGCCGATGCGGGCGAGGTACAGCGTGCCCATCTCGAGGTAGAAGCGCCTGGCATCCCCGCTCGCCAGCGCGAGCAGCCCGAAGCATTCCTTGCCGCGCAGCGCCACATAGGCGTAGGACTTGAGCTGCGGCGCCGCCTCGCCGAAGAGGGCGGCGGTGTCGGCCATCGCCAGCGGGCCGCAGTGCGGGTGCAGCAGGCCGGCGGTGAAGCTGCGCGTCGCCTCACTCGCGTCCTTGCCGGCCGCGGGATGCCACAGCGTGATCGCCACCTGCGGCACCGCGAAATCCTCGCGCAGGTTGTAGCCAGCCGCATCGATCACGGCCTGCAGGTCGCGCGCGCCGAGCAGTGCCAGCGCGAGGCGGTACACCTTCTCGCCGATGGCGTCGTTCTCCTCGCCGAACTGGATCAGCTCGCCGAGCTTGGCCTCGAGCTGCTTGCCGCGCTCGCGCAGGGTCAGTATCTGGCGCTCGCTGATGGAGATGGTGCGGCCGCCGTGCGGATGCGGAATCATCACGTCGGCAACGACCTCGGCGTAGTGTTCAAAAAACTCCGGGTTCGCTTTCAGGTAGGCCGCGACTTCGTCGGGATTCATCGGTGCAATGTCCTTGAGTTGATCTTCGCTGGGGTTGAGCTTGGCTTGAGTGGGTCGTGGCTTGCGCTGATCGCTGTTGTTGGGGGTGGACGCCGCGCTTCAGTCCGGCAGCTGTGCTTCGCCGTCGAAGACGGTGACCGCGGGACCGGTCATCATCACCGGCGCGCCGGGGCCGGGCCATACTATAACGAGGTCGCCACCGCGCGTCGCCACATGCACGCGCGCGTCGAGCAGGCCGCGGCGGATGCCCGCCACCACCGCGGCACAGGCGCCGGTGCCGCAGGCCAGGGTTTCGCCGGCGCCGCGCTCGTAGACCCGCAGCCGGATATGGCTACGGTCCACCACCTGCATGTAACCGGCATTCACCCGCCTGGGAAAACGCGGATGCGACTCGATCAGCGGGCCTTCGCTCGCCACCGGAGCGGTATCCACGTGTTCAACGAGCTGCACCGCATGCGGATTGCCCATTGATAAAGTATTGATTTTTATAGTTTTTTTGTTGACCTCGAGATCATACAGCGGCGCCTCGGCCGGCGCCTCGAAGGGAATGCGCGCCGGATCGAACACCGGCACGCCCATGTCCACGGTGACCTGGCCATCCGCCTCCAGCCTGGGCTCGATCACGCCGCCAAGGGTGCCGACACGGATCGCGTGCTTGGCGGTGAGGCCGCGCTCGTGCACGTAGCGCACGAAGCAGCGCGCGCCGTTGCCGCACTGTTCGACCTCGCCGCCGTCGGCATTGAAGATGCGATAATAGAAATCGGTGTCGTTGCTGCGCGGCGGTTCCACCACCAGCAACTGGTCGCAGCCGACGCCGAAATGGCGGTCGGCGAGAAAGCGCAGTTGCGCCGGCGTCAGCGCCATCGGCGCGCGGGTGGCGTCGAGCACGACGAAGTCGTTGCCCAGGCCATGCATCTTGGTGAATTTCAGGCGCATGAGTCCACTCTCATCTGGACCCGTGTCATCCATCGGCCGGGCGCAGCGGGCGACGCAGTATCGGCAAGCGCAGGCATGGAGGACATGGGGTTCAGCGGCACTGGTCGCGGTAGTCGCGGTAGATGCAGCGGTCCATGATCACCGTCATGCCGCCGGCCTGCGCACGCAGCGCCGCCGGCTCGTTGACGATGCCTTCCTGGATCCAGATCGCCTTGAGATTCAGCGCCAGGCACTCATCCACCACGCCGTCGACGAACTCGGCACTGCGGAACACATCGACCAGATCGATCTTCTCCGGGATGTCCTTCAGCGAGGGATACACCTTTTCGCCGAGGATTTCGCTGGCGGCCGGATGCACGGGAATCACGCGGAAACCGAAATCCTGCATCGCCTTGGACACGCCGTAACTCGGCCGCGCGGCGTTCGGCGACAGGCCGACCACGGCGATGGTCCTGACGGATTTGAGCAGCGCGCAGCGCGCCTTAGCGTCGGGGTTCTGGAACATGCTCAGCTCATTTTCCGTCCAGTTGCTTCACCATCACGTAATCATCCATCACGAATCCGCCGCCGATGTCCTTGACCACGGCCTCGCGCACCGTGAAGCCGTGGCGGCCGTACGCGGCAATCGCGTTGACGTTGCCGCGGTTCACGGCCAGCTCCAGCACGCCGCAGCCCGCTTCGCGCGCCACCGCTGCCGCGTGCCGCAGCAGACGGCCTCCGAGGCCGCGGCGCTGCAGCGCCGGCTTCACATACAGCTTGTCGACTTTCATCGCGGCCGCAGCCTCAAGCTGCAGCGCCATGTAGGCCGCCAGCACAACGCCTTCGTGCAACACAAACCACCACACATCGGGGCGCGCCAGTTCGCCGCGGATCACCGCGGGGTCGTAGCGCTGCGCCAGCATGTATTTTATCTGTGCGTCGCTGATGATGCCCGGGTAATGCGCGTGCCAGACCTCGCTTGCCAGCGCGGCAACCGCTTCGACTCCACCATCAGTGAGCGCTGCAATGCCGTCGCGGATTGGCGCCATCTCAGTAAATCCTGGCCTCGCCGGGCGGCCGCGTCTTGAAGCGCTTGTGCAGCCAGTAGTACTGCGCCGGCATCCCGCGCACCTGCTCCTCGATGAAGGCATTCATGCGCCGGGTGTCGGCCGCGAGGTCGCCGCTCGGGTAATGTTCCCAGGCGGGATGGAAACGCAGCACATAACCGTCGCCCCCCGGCAGCTGCGTGGTGACGACGGGCACCACCACCGCGCCGGTCAGCGCGGCGATGCGCGCAAGCCCGGTGATGGTTGCGGCGTGCACGCCGAAAAAGGGCACGAAGATGGAATCGCGTTCACCGAAATCCATGTCCGGCAGGTAATAAAACGGCAGCCCTTTTTTTATCGCCTTCGCCACCCCGCGGATGCCGTCCTGGCGTGAATAGAGCTCGGTCGGACCCAGGCGCGTGCGGCCATGGAGCAGGATGCGGTCAAACACCGGGTTCTTCTGCCTGCTGTACACCGACACCAGCGGAAACTCGGCGGTGAGCCGGATGCCGCCCATGTCGAGCCCGACAAAATGCGGCGCCAGCCAGATCACCGGGCGGTCGCGCACCGCCTGCCAGTGTTCCAGGCCCTCGATGCGCACCAGCTTCAGCACCCGCTCGCGACTGCCCCACCACAGGATGCCGTGCTCGAGCAGGCTGCGCGTGAATACCGCGAAATGCTCGCGCGCAATCGCGCGGCGTTCGGTGTCATTCAGGGAGGGAAAGCACAGCCGGAGGTTGGTCAGCACCACCCGCCGCCGCTCCCCGGCCACCATGTACAGCAGCGCGCCGGTACATCGCCCCAGGGCCGCAAGCAGAGACAGCGGCAACCAGTGCAGCAGCCAGATCAGGAACAGGCCGAAACGGGTCATGGCAGCGTCCGCGCCGCGGCGCCCTCGGGCACCTTGTAGCGGTTGTAGCCCCAGAAATACTGCGCCGGCTGCAGCCGGATTGCGTCCTCGACGGCGCGGTTCAGCTGCGCCGGGTCGAACGCATCGGCCAGCACCCGTTTGAGGTGCAATTGATAGCCGGCACCGCCGGGCAGGCGTTCGGCGAATGCCATCACCACCGCAGCACCCGTGGATTGCTGCAGTCGGCCGGCAAGGGTCATGGTGTAGGCCGGCCGGCCGAAAAAATCCGCCCACTCGCCCTCGCCCACGCCGGGCGCCTGGTCGGGCAGGATGCCGACCGCTTCGCCGCGCCTCAGGGCTTTCATCAGCAGTCTCACCCCGGCCAGCGTCGCCGGAGCGAGCCGCGCCGAGGTGCGCGAGCGTCCGGCCAGCATCAGCGGCTCGAGGCCGGCACGCTTCGGCGGCCGGTAGAGCACGGTCAAGGGCAGCCGGCGCGCGCCGTACAAGGCCGAGATTTCAAAGCAGCCCAGATGCGGCGTCAGGAAGATCAGTCCCCGGCCTTCGGCCAGCGCGGCCTCGACCACGGCCCAGTCCCCGCAGCGCACGAGGGCATCGGGGTCATCGCGGCCGAACCAGATCCGCGGCAGTTCGGCCAGGCCCTTGCCGGCTTCGGCGATGGCCGCGCGGCGGATGGCGGCATCGCCATAACCGGCGATGTGCAGGTTTTCACGCAGGCGGCGGCGGTAGGTCGGAGAAGCCCAGTACACCAGCCAGCCCAGCCCGATGCCGAAAAAATGCAGTGTGGCCAAGGGCATACGGGCGGCCAGGCGCAGCACGGCGGACAGCAGGGGCATCGGCCAGAAAATCCGTTAAAAAATCGAGGCTTATATGCTATTCTAGCCGCCTTTTTTGCCGCACCCCCCTGAATTACCTGCAATTTTCTTTCCCTTCCGATCAACCCACTGCGTCTGCACGCCCACACCACCATGAGCAATTTCCTGTTCACCTCCGAATCGGTTTCCGAAGGCCATCCCGACAAAATCGCCGACGCGATTTCCGATGCGGTGCTCGACGCCATCCTCGCCGAGGACAAGCACGGCCGCGTCGCCGCTGAAACCATGACCCATACCGGCCTGGTCGTGCTCGCCGGCCAGGTGACGACCAAGGCGCGTGTTGATTACGCGCAGGTCGCGCGCAAAGTGATCAAGCAGATCGGTTATGACGATTCCGAAATCGGTTTCGACTACAAGAGCTGCGGCGTGCTGGTGTGCTACGACCAGCAGTCCCCCGACATCGCGCAGGGCGTGGACGAAGGCAAGGGCCTCGACCTCGACCAGGGCGCCGGCGACCAGGGCCTGATGTTCGGTTTCGCCTGCGACGAAACCCCGCAGCTGATGCCGATGCCGATCTACAACGCGCACCGCCTGATGGAGCGCCACGCCGAACTGCGCCGCGACGGTCGCCTGCCCTGGGCACGCCCGGACGCGAAGTCGCAGGTTTCCGTGCGCTACGTCGACGGCAAGCCGCACCACATCGACACCGTCGTGATCTCGACCCAGCACCGCGAAGACATCGGCCACAAGGAACTGTCGGAAGCGATCATCGAGCAGGTGGTCAAGCCCGTGCTGCCGAAAAACATGATCACCAAGGACACCAAGTACCTGATCAACCCGACCGGCCGCTTCGTCATCGGCGGCCCGCAGGGCGACACCGGCCTCACCGGCCGCAAGATCATCGTCGACACCTATGGTGGCTACTCGCGCCACGGCGGCGGTGCATTCTCGGGCAAGGATCCGTCGAAAGTGGACCGCTCGGCTGCTTATGCCGCGCGCTACGTCGCGAAGAACATCGTCGCCGCCGGCCTCGCCAGCAAGTGCGAAATCCAGGTCGCCTACGCCATCGGCGTCGCGCGCCCGGTCAGCGTGCTGGTCGACACCTTCGGCACCGGCAAGATCAGCGACGACAAGATCGCGACCCTGGTCGAGAAACACTTCGACCTGCGTCCGAAAGGCATCATCCAGTCGCTGGACCTGCTGCGCCCGATCTACACCAAGACCGCCGCCCACGGCCACTTCGGCCGCGACGAGCCGGAGTTCAGCTGGGAGCACACCGACAAGGCCGCCGCACTCAAGGCCGACGCCGGCATCAAGTAAGCCAGTTGCACCGCTCCAGCAGAAACGCCGGCGCAAGCCGGCGTTTTTGTTTGGCGTTTCAGACTTTTGCGCCCCACAGCCACCGGCGCAGGCGCGGATACGACAAACCCGCGACCACAGCCGACAGCAGGAAGTAGTACGCCGGATACACACTCTGCGCCAGGCGCTCCGCGCCATCGCCCGCGAGCACGGCGCCGAGCATCGCCAGATAGGCCGCACACCACACCAGCCACGGCCCCGGCATCTCGTTGCCATGACGCCAGGTCGTGCGCCAGATCGGAATGAAGCTGACGATGGAAGTGACGACCGCGAAGGCATGGGCCCAGGCCGCGCCGCCAGTAACAGCATAGGAAACATAGGCACCGAGATCGGCGCTGACCGCGGCGTAATCGGGCCAGCGCGCGGGGTGATACACCCGGTCCCTTGAGCCCGAACGCCATGTCGCGAACTGCAACACTGCGGTGGCGATGAAGATGGCGCAGCAGCCGAGAAAACAGGCGAGCGGCAACGCCGACGTAGCCCAGTGGCTGTCGATGGCATCGAAGGTCACGTACTCGACCCAGGCACCGACCAGCCACATGAACCAGCTTGCGGCGTTGGGCCGGGTGCGGCCGCGGAAGATTTCGCGCGCATACCAGGCGTAGCCCCCGACATGCAGCAGCAGCGCGAGAATGCCCAGGGCAAGATGCAGGCTGAATTCGGACATCGGGCAGATCAAAAAATTTCGATTATAAACAATGAGTTATCAGTCAACCCGGCCCCCAGGGCCAGATTCGCCGGCTTCAGCTATAATCCGCGCCGCTGAGGAGCGTTGCGACCGGTCCAGCACCGGCCAGGCTCAGCAAGAATCAACGGCGCTCGCACCGGCAACGGTGCGGGCGCTTTTTTTTGGTCTTCGCTTCAACAATGCGTGTCCCCGAGGGGCGCTGCGACCGTGCAGGCGGCATGCTGCACCGGCCAGGCTCGGGAGTCCACGCTGGCAACGGCGCCCGTATTTTTCAGGAGCTGCACAGATGAACGCCAAAGCCGCCGACTACAAGGTCGCCGACATCAACCAGGCCGACTTCGGCCGCAAGGAAATCGCCATCGCCGAGACCGAAATGCCTGGCCTGATGGCCATCCGCGAGGAATACAAGGGCAAGAAGCCGCTGAAAGGCGCGCGTATTGCCGGCTCGCTGCACATGACTATCCAGACCGCGGTGCTGATCGAGACCCTGGCCGACCTCGGCGCGGAAATCCGCTGGGCCTCGTGCAACATTTTCTCGACCCAGGACCACGCCGCTGCGGCGATCGCCGCCGCCGGCATTCCGGTGTTCGCCTACAAGGGCGAAACCCTGGAGGACTACTGGGAGTACACCCATAAGATCCTCGAGTGGCACGACGGCGGCACGCCGAACATGATCCTCGACGACGGCGGCGACGCCACGCTGCTGGTGACGCTGGGCGCCCAGCACGAGCGCAACAAGACGCTGCCCCCGGAAGGCACGAACGAGGAAGAGCACGTGCTGTTCGCGGCAATGCGCAAGCGCCTGAAGGAACAGCCCGGCTACTACTCGAACATCGA
>Ga0194133_10009286_pt1 | contig 11289 bp, 10 predicted proteins | sample TA2KigOf40mmetaG_FD_155448 | JGI IMG/M metagenome (GOLD analysis project Ga0194133, IMG submission 155448) | Freshwater microbial communities from Lake Tanganyika, Tanzania - TA2015055 Kigoma Offshore 40m | ecosystem: Environmental > Aquatic > Freshwater > Lake | place: Tanzania: Lake...
TGGGTTCATTGCCTAACTAGTGCAGCACATTAGATTGGACGGCATTTTATTTCATTTATTTTCTTGACAAAGCCCCGGTTGTTGGAAGGTAGCCTTGAATCCAAGTTCATTGCTTGGCAAGGCTCACTTTTCTGAGAGACAAAAGGGCAGAAAACAAGATTTTATTTGAAACAGATAGAAAATATTGGTTGCAAAGAGGTTGGTCACAAATCACTCTCCATTCTTTGAGGGTTGGAAGTGATACCTGACCCTGTTGTCCTGCGGCTGACAACAAGGGGGGAGAAGGATGAGGTTAGGGTTGAGGAAAACAAGGAAGAGGTAGAAGAGGTAATGGTTGAGGAAAGCAAGAAAGAAGTGGAAGAAGAAACAATTGAGGAAAAAGTGGAAAAGAAGCCGATTCGTAGACTACTGATGAAAGACATGGATTATCTTGGGAATATTGAGGATTATTTAACTGTAGCAGTATACGAGATGTGTGAATGTGAAGGGTATCGTGGAGGGTGTATGATAATGTAGAGGAGTGAATGCTGTCAAAAACCAAAAATAAAACACAACAAAACAAATTCCTGTCTTTTTAATTTGGTTAGGTTAGCAATGAAATAGGGTAATTAGGTTAGGTTGGGTTAGCAATAAAATAGACGCAGACGATAAGCCCAGCAGGGTTAAGCCTGGAAGGTTATATGTTTGGTAAGCAAAAAGATAGTTCCCACAGGGGTTAGACCTGCAAGGTTACATTAGAAATTAATATTTAATGTTAGATACATTTTTTGTGTGATTTTGTTCTCTTTTGCAGATGCATCAAAGGATTACTCAGAAACTCAGGTGAGGCAGGCACCTAGCTTTCTACTTTTGTAAGGGTATATTTCTTGTAAAATTAAGTCTTTACATAGAAAACTAACCATCCAAGCCCTTTATATGAAAGGAAAAAATTTGTCAAATAAATGAATATATTTTCAATTCTTATTTGGGGATAGTTTACTTAGTTATAAAGTTTTTTCTTTGGTAGGTTTTTAATTCCCAGTTTAAGAAATCAGATTTCTTACCGAAAAAAGACTGTAATTAAAGGTAAAAAGAGGTCTGTGGAATGAGCTATTTTTAGCTGATTTTTGGGCAATTTTTTCTAAACGTATTCTGGTCACCCTGCTTTTTACCCATGAAATTTTCCTCCTTTACTAACCTAGCTTGCTTTGGACCCCTGGACCTTGGTGGTTAAACACCCAAAATTAAGCTGGTCTTCAACAAAATCCTTGCAAGGTTTCAATATTTATTAGATAGTCTTCATCAAAAAACATACTTGTACAACTGGTAACAAACTTTAAAAACCTAATCTTTGTCAGTGGATTTTCTGAAAATAACAAAAGGGAAAATTTTCAGCTTTACCCTCATAATTAAAAGAGGATTTTTAAATCACCTTTAAATTATTACAGCTAGCAAATCCAGACTGTTTGCGGCAATTTACTATGAAGATCACCCCAGTGTCGGGATCTTGCATCTTGAAAATATCATTCTTTTGAACAGCACTGACCCTGCAGAAATGTGAAAAAAGTATAAAGATGACTTTCATCGAATGGTAGTGTTAGTGAGAAAAACCTGAAAGTTCCTTGAACAAGTATAAGGGCGCTGTTGAATGTTGCTGGAGCATCCGCAATGGGTCCTACCAGGTCACCCGTTGGATCAATGGAGACTGTCAGTGGACCATTCTGCGTTCATCGGAAAGTTAAATTAAAGGAAGCAAATGGAAAAAAGCTCCCAACATTTCGTACCAATAAGTAAAAACCAGACTGAATCAATAAATCTTGATTTCTTCCTGGCGTGGTAAACAAATGGAAGTCATCAGGATAGTTAAAGTCAGAAGAGCTGATCTTTCCCATGTGAAGTGTGGGTCCATACCGGTCAAATTGATCCTGCATACTTTGCTGAAAGACACAATCAAGCATAACAAACTGTCCCAATTTTTACCATAACTTATCTTCTATTACCACAGCACTGTAGCCTACAAAATTGTTGAGGCCATAGTTGGGTTTGCCAAGGCTCTGATAATAATCACCGGGAGCACCGCGGCGTTGGCGCGACTCTGCATCAAGGCTATGAGAAAAGAGGTTTAAATGGCAAACCTTTGATAATAAGTGTCAGGAAAATCTTGCCTGTGGTCGGCGGGAACTTGTTGATCGTTTGCAGGATGATCCTCTTTGAGGCCGTTGTTCGATTTATCATCTTTGGCACCGTCAGGCTTGGCCTTTTGAGTCTCTAAAAAGAAATGATTTGCAAGAGGAAGTCTCCAAAACTATGCTGGAAGAGTCCGACTCACCGTGTGGGTAAGCATGGGGGTACTGCTGCTTACACGGGCAAGGGGGACACGCAGCCACCGGCGGAAATGCAGACTTGTACCCGACGAAAGGAAACTTTGGATAATTGAAAAGTGGATAGTGTTGGGGTGCAGGAGGTTTAGAGCCCGGAACCGATGATGGACGCGTGGCAGACCTCTCAGTGCCTCGAAACAAAAAAAAGGTTAGTTTGATTCACAAATCAAATCAAATTAACTTGAAAATACTTGACGTTGTGTAACTAGGCGCTTCCGTTACAGGACTTGGGGAAGTTGTCGAAGACGACCTCGCAGCCAAACTATCCGTTGTGGAGTCATCAATAATTTTACGTGGCAGGGATGAAACAGAAGCCACAAAAAGAAAGCAGAGATACCAATTCATTTTTAAAGACCTCCTGAGATCCTGTCCCATCGTCCGTCAAAACACTGACACTGTCTCAAGTTCCAAAATCCAAATTAGGAATTAAGACGCGTGCTATATATATGTAAGACCGCTTAATTGCAGGCCTGGGGACGGGAGCTGGACAGCAGAAAGTACCACGTGGGCACGTAGCCCCTAGGGCCTGCAGTTTGCAACACCAGTCACTCACTATGGCTATGCAGTACAGTACACTCTATATAAAGCCTCGCAGTCAGGCCTCGGTCTAATAAAGTTTAGATCGTAGTCCTCGTACGTGAAAGCTGAATTTCAGAAAAATTATCTGTTTTACAACGTAAACTAAAGTTTTCCAATGGAAAATCCTGATCTTTGTTTAAAGAAGCTGCTCTTTCAGTTGTGTCGATAAACCATAGTTATTTGAAGTAATTCGATGATTATATTGTTTTAAAAAGTTGAAAGCCCTTTTTTGTGTGCCGTTTGAACGCAGTTTCAGATGGATTGCAACAGCTTAGTAGAAGACTATGAAGAAACTATTTGCTTGTCAGGAATTCAAGGGATTGATTGTTTACGTCATCAATGGAAATTAACTGTATATTAATAGTTTTATGACTTTTATCAAAATTTCTCCGTATATATAAATTTAAGAACGTATTATTTTTTCAATAATATGAAAGTTTAATTGAGCAACATATTTATTAACAAATTTCTAAATGATTTGAAATACATAATAACACATCTTTCTAAATTAAACTAGAACAAAATATCTTTTTACGAATAAAACTTAAATAAATCCAGTCACAACAATATATGATATGATTTGATTGTACATTTCAAGAAAGAGATTGTTAAAGAGCTTCGATGCAAATTGCAATTCCCATGCCCCCGCCAATGCAAAGTGCAGCAACCCCACGACGTTTGCTAAGTCTGTGGAGGTTATGAACCAAGGTCACAAGTATCCGACAACCTTAAAAAAGAGACAATGTAAAAGTATTTTGGTCCCAATCTTTGAAATAACTACCTGATGCTCCAATTGGATGACCAAGGGCAATAGCACCACCTGAAACATTCACCTTTGACGGATCCAATCCTAGACCTCGAACAACCGCAATCGATTGGGATGCAAATGCTTCATTCAATTCAAACAAATCAACATCAGAGGTCGACCATCCAGCAGCTGATAACTAAGTGACACCAAACAATTTAAAATTAATCTGGGGCTTCAGATGTACCTTCTTTTACCGCTTTTTGGACAGCAGGTATAGGGCCTGTTCCCATCACTTCAGGACTTACTCCTGCAGCAGCGTGCGCCACAATCTTGGCCAAGGGTTGAATGGATTTCAGTGAGGCAGTTTCGGATGACATTAAAACGACTGCAGCAGCACCATCATTCAACCCTTAAGCATGAAATAGTTTTATTAAAAGTATAATTTTAACAAATTAATATGAACCATTACCTGAAGAGTTTCCAGCAGTAACAGTTCCATTTTTGTCAAATGCAGGTCTCAATTTCCCTAATCCCTCGATGGAGGTTTGAGGTTTAGGGTGTTCGTCAACACTGACGAGAACATCAGTCCGAGTGACTCTATTATGAGTTGGGACACCTACTATTTCCTAATAAAGATTTTGTAAACATTATTCGATCATCTTATTTTTAACAAGAAAAACTTCCATTGACCTTTGGAAGAAAAATTCAGACTACCTTTTCAAAATACCCATTTTCTTGTGCGACCTTTGTCTTTTCTTGAGACATGAGTGTATATTCATCTTGCTCTTGGCGACTGATTTGAAACTCTTTTGCCACATTTTCAGCTACAAAATTTGTCGAAAAAATTACATCTGGATTTAATAACATGCTAATTTTGAGGATAACCTGTAATCCCCATGTGAATATTATGGAAAGCATCTGTTAATCCGTCGCTAATCATCAAATCTTTCAGATCAAAATTTCCAAACTTGATTCCACTTCTAATGTGAGCGCCATGAATAGACTGACTCATTGACTCCTGACCTCCTGAAACAACTACTTCTGCTCCTCCACATTGAATTGCTTGAGCGCCTGCTATGACAGCTTTCAGACCAGAGCCACAGACCATGCTGACGCCAGAAGCAGGTACCACATAAGGTATGCCAGCCCCAACAGAAGCTTGTCTAGCAGGATTCATTCCTTGTCCTCCAGTCAACACCTTCGGAGTCATTTTTGTTGTTTACACCATCTCCAATTACGCCATTATTTCATCTTAAATCCCAAGTTCACCTGTCCCATAATTACTTCTGACACTTCATGTGGTCCAACTTGAGCCCTGTCTAAAGCTTCCTTGATGACTGTTGCTCCAAGGACATGGCTTGGCACAGTCGACAGAGACCCGTTAAATCCACCTAAAATTTACCCAAACGTTTCCATATCGCAGTTTTTTTTAATTAAATTATATTTGTTGCATACCTATCGGTGTCCTCACTGCAGAGACAATCACAACGTCTTTCATGTTTCGTTTAAAATCAAACAAAATTTGAAATTTCACGGCATGAATATGAAGTATATGACTTGAAAAGAAAGGAGAAATTTTAGAAATTTACGTCAATTATTTTTTTTATTGGCCGTAACCCCTTTGTTTACATTCCACTTCAAAGGTTTGTTTGTAATCAAGCTTTGCCTTAAGCACACAGATAACATTAATTAAATTTACATTTTTCTCATACAAAGAGGTCAATTTTAAATATTTTCATTTTCCTGTATTTCTCCAAAAAGGGCAGATATTAAATATTGGCAATATATATTAATAAAACTACCGGGTCAGTTCCTAATAGGCGTTGGCTATACTAAAACGACACTTTGATAAAAAAAAGTGAATTCATTCTCGTAAATTAAGCTATCTAAAAAATTTCCTTATGATTTTTCTTTCTTCATCCAGATTTTAATTGGCATGAAATCAAATAAAAATGGCTGAGATCACCAAATCAAATTTCTATCTTAAGTTCCTAACAGAATGTCTTAAAATCATAGAAGTATTCATTTTGCCAAAGGGTAGAGCAAACCTCAAATATACATACAGGTTTTATTAAAGCCTAACTCAAAGTATAAAGTGAAATTATTTTATATTTACCAGGTTTGCTGAAAATTTCGATTTTTTTCGTGATACATAAATTTGAAGTACACTTCTATGGTTTTACAGTTTTCATCTCACCTTATAGATCTCGGGCGGCGATGTTGCACACCGGTTAGGAACTTCACAGTGCAGTGCTTGAGTTTGCTCGGTGCATGAGTTTGCGATTTTCCAGACAGACCAATTAGGCGGTGCAGCCGAAATTAAATAAGCTAGATCAGAGCAGAGCGAGCAACCTGCAACTGCTGCCGTCACAAAGTGGTACAAACTAAAAATTGTGGCCGGGAGGGAAATTGTAAAAGCCGAGATCAATATTTAGAATTGGAAAAAGAGGAGTTGAATTTCACCAGAAGTTTTCCAATTGTTCCCTTCTCAAACAAACAGGATATTTTTGGCCCGTTAGAATATCTCAAGGTAAATATTTTCCTAAATCTTTTGAAAGAGTCGAATTTAAGATGATGATTGGATACTGGTTTTCCATCTGGTGCTTCTTTATCTCTCAATCTCTAAAAAAGCTTTGACCTTATTGGTCATATTTTGACAGTCAAGTTTTCTCAATAACTCACTATTGAATGTTTCTTTTTCAGAACCTCCATCTTTGTTATTGAAAATGGGTACCAAGCAGAGCAAAGCAGCTAATGAAACAGTAGTTACATCTGTTAAGGAAGGGACAGCAACCACACCCCAGAAGCCTATTAACATTACTGATCCAAAGACTCCAGACGAAGAGAACCAGGTGATTGGAAAATACTCAAAAACTATTTGAATAGTAGAATTCGTTATTGAACAGTCTTCTCACCTGCAATGCTATATTAAAACCAAATGTTTGAACAAGTGTTCTTTTCTGTGTAGACAGACAATCCGATTTTGACAGCTCCATTAAAAAAAATTCTGGAAAATATAATATTTACTCTTTTATTTACCTACAATTATTGAATTTAGGCTGACGGGGAAAATGGAAAGTCGCCAACAAATGGCGAGGCTACGACTCCAAATTCCAAGGGTGGTCTGGACACTACAGCTAATGGAACTCCAGCATCGGCCGTAACTCCTGGAAGTGAAGACAAGAAGAAGAGCAACAAGCGTAGAAGCCTCATGTCTTCATTCAGCTTCTCAAAAAAGAAGAAGGAAAATCAGGAGCCAACGGCTAACGGGAAAGCCAAGTCAGAGGATATTAAGAGTCCTGAAAAAGAAGATAAAGGACACAAAGGGTCCACTCCGGCGAACGGTACGGAAGCCAAGAAAGCGGCAGCCTCGGCCGAACCAGCGCAGGAAGAAAAAACTGCGACCGTAAAGCCTTCCAAGGAAGAAACTGTTGCCACTGAGTCTGACCTGCCCAATAAAGAGCAGGCTCCAGAAGTAATTACAGAACCACCAAAGAAGGAGGATGTTGTCTTGGAAGCAAAAGAAAAACAAGAGCTTCAAGAGAAAGATGAAATTCCCTCAGCTCCAGTTGAAAAGGAAGAAGGTATTCCCGCAGATCTTGCTGTCGAAGACAAAGAAGTCACTGAAGAGTCAGCAAATAACGAAAAAGTAACAGATTCTCAGGCAAAGGAAAGTGAGGATATTGAACAGCCTACTGAACCCAAGGAATCTGAATTGAAAATTGAACCAGAACTTCCTCAGCAATCTGAGAGCGAAGCTGAAGTAGTAATTGAGGCCAGCCAAAACAGCGAAGATCAGGAAGTGGAGGAGCTCCCACCTCCTCCCTCTTCCGATGACCTTTTGGAGGCTCTTACCGAAACCGTGCAAGAAAAGCTTGTCCTTGATGACAAAACTGAAGATTCTAGTCCTCAAAAGGCAGATGATGTTGAGGAGGATGAAAACCTTATGAACACATCAGTTACAGAAGAAAACACTGCCGAAGATGAGTTCTCAGCTTCGGGAGAGAGAAAGGATGAGGAAGACGACAACGAGGGTGCGGCCAAGACGGACGAGAAACAAGACTCGCAAAAACCCCGTGGAAACCAAAATCGTAATAAGAAAAATAAAAAGAAGGGAAGGCGATAAGCTCATTCTGATTAGGACCAATCTCAAAATTTTATTGTCTGTCCTCTTACAAACCTTCTTCCAAACTACGAAAAGTATTTCAACTGCATCCCGTCCAACCTCATCGCACCAAACTTTCCATGTGGCCATCATCCAACATCGAGAACTGCACCGGGCACTTGCATGGATCTTATCTCTAGATTTCTTGTGGCAATATGTGATCTTGGGCTGCCCCTAAAATCCCTCAGGCCAGAGGCTCAACGCCAATTAAATCGTAGGATCTCAATTTTTTAACGTGTACCTTTTGAAACAGATGTGTTTTGTTTGCCATTAGCATCGACATCTTTTTCATCTCAAAACCAGCAATTCATCGTACAAAGTCCGATTCTATTTGCAACGAACGACCTTGAAACGATCAGGTACCTATAAAGATGACCCTCTACCCACCCAACTGCCATGTGCACTTTTTTTTGTTCTACAAGTTTTACCGAAATTTTTAAAAAAGTTATTTGACATGTTTGGTGATCATTGTTTATTCAAAAGAAAAGAATCCTGCTCAATACTTATTCCAATCATGACATTTCCGTCCATTTTATTATAAGGATGCATTGTTGTAACCTTCTTGTGCTTGGCCTTAACTTATGCATTTCAACTTCTTTTGCTTTGAGCTGCCGATTTTGTAATGAAATTTTTTTTGTAGATTTAAAACTAAAAGGTAAAATGATTTATGAAACGTTTCCTGATCTTGCAATAATTAGTAAAGTTAGTTCAGTTCGACAGTTTTATGTATCTGGATCTGATTCATAAATGTGTGTGAAACGATCATTTTCATTTTATTCTTTAGGGAGGAATATTAGTTTGAATGTGGATTTTTTTTTACTAAATCTTATGGTTTTTGACAGACAGGAAGATCCATTCAAAAGAATAGCCACATAAAAGTGATTAAAGATCTTGTCACAAAATCGAAATGTTGCAGGTGGACACAAACCCTACCACCCCTGTCAATCATTTACCCTGCATTGAAACATAAAATGCATCAACCAGGGTACTACTTACAAGAGACTGGTGTCAGCAATCTTCTAAATATATAAAAATGGGCGTACAGATGTTTGTCTGTCTGTTTGTAGGTATGTGGAGGGCTAATGGAAATCCAAACCCCTGCACCGATCTTGATGAAATTTGTCCAAGGAAGGTTTTGGTGCAGGTTTGCCCTCCGCCCCCTTACCCTGGGCCTCGGGGGGATTGAAACCCTAAAAGCTGAAGGACACATTTTTAAGATGCTCAGCAGGTTTGCAAATTAACCCGGGCAGCGCCGGGTACCTCAGCTAGTAAATAAATAAAAATAATTCATTTGGAAAACACAGAAATTTAGTTTGGGTGAGATTATAGATAGATAATGCATTTATTGCTATTAAACCTATTACAGGTAATATGCCTGTAATAAGTTTAATGAGCAATTTAGTGCTACGTGTAACTCAAGGAACTTCTTTATATCACCGGACAAGACCTATGCTTTGCTAACCATTAATCGGCATAAAGGCAACATAAAATTGGTAATTTTGTTTTTTTTAAAGTATTTTCTTCATCATCAAAGTCAAATCTTTCTTGCATTGGCATAATCAAAATCAAAAACGTCACCAGTTAGATTACATTATTTTCTTTCAAAATTTGAACAACTTTTTCAGCTGAGGTAACACACCCATCAAAGTTGGATTGAGAAAATCCATCGCCACAAGCTAAAAGAATAAAATAAATAATGTATTTTCATCAAATAAGTCAAAGGAATTAAAGTTTACCTATGAGTAAAGGACTTTTTTGGAGAATAATAGCACCTATGAAATGAGATTAAAACATGAAGTGAACATTTAGAGCTGAGTTAAATGAGAGAAAAGCTAAACTAACCTGGATTTCCTGGATAGGGATTTGAAACCTTAAAAAGTGGCACAAATTAATTCTTTTTTGCAGCTAATGAGGAGAAAAAAAGTTTAATACCTGTGAGTATCTCCATTTCTGACACTTGATTTGAGCTGGTTTTGGCCAATCAGGAAAATACTTCTCAAAATGTGATGTAAGTTCTGTAAGGATTAGAAAGATGGATTTATCTGTAGTTGACAATTCAAAATGTCTCTGAATAACCTTTTTCTTGCTCTTCAACAGTTTGCTCCACTCTTTCTATACCGTAAGGTACTGAGGTATGCTGAAAGTTGACGTTATAATCAAAAACCAATTGACAACTGTTTGATGAAAAATGAAAAGGAACTTTTCATTTATTACCAGTACAACTGATGTAGGGTCCCCAATTTTTCCACTCCTTTTTAGGTTATCAATAGACACAAATCTGAAGACAGGATTGTCGTATAAATACTGAGAAGATGCTCCTCCTTCGAGGTATACTTTATCTGACACATCCTGATTGAGGAATTTATCATTTGAAGCAATAGAAAATAAGTTAAGAACAGTTTGTTCTGCTATTAAATCTTAACCTTGTCATAAAAAAGTGCTAATCCGTATCTGGAGCTGTACTTGACCGTCTCGAGTGCTTTGCAAAGTTCTATAAAAGATTTTATTGTCCATTAAGTCAATGGAACTGGGAACAGTATTTTACCTTTCTTCTCATTCAATATTTCCTTGGCAAGGTGAACTATTTGTGGCACTGGCATGGTCAAAACGACGCAACCAAATTTTTCCTCGAATCCATCCTGAAAGTATATTTCATATTAAAATGCTCAACATGATAATGAAATTTAGGTTACCCACCTTGGTGCTGACACTCCAGTTACCATCATCGACCCTGAGACACTCAATAAATTTTTCAAACTCTATTTTTACCCCGGACTTTTGAAAGAAATGCCTCACAATAGATGAGCTGCCAATTGGCATGACAAAATCTTTAGTGTTTTCATCTGATGTTTTTCGACCAATTATCAAAGTATTATCAAGGGTTTTTAAAAGTCCAGCCTCCAGCAGGTCGTCATAATACAACCTAAAGTTAAAAATTTGTAAATAAAAATTTCAAGATGATGAACTTTAAAATAATTTCAACTTGTGGTCGACTTGGTATTTTGGAGTTGCTGTCACGTATTGAGCTCCAAGATCCGCTTTGCATTCTTTAAAGGCAAAAACTTTTTTTTACAAAGCAGTAGAGCAAGATAAGGGTTATTCTCGAATCAGTACCTGGATTCTTTGCACTTCTGCTCGTTGACATTCGACCGCCAAGACCTCTTGCTTTGTCCCAAACTTTGAGTGTAATATTCTGCTCTTTGGCATGAGAAGCAATCAAAGATGACGTTACCCCAGCTGTCAAACCACCCCCAGCAACTGAAAAATCAATCTTGTAGATTGTAAACAAAAACAACAACTTTAAATCAAAATCATCAAATTTCTTACTCAAAATATTGTTTATCATTTTAGATGTTGCTCTTGAAGCATTGTAAACGCCACCTAACTTCATAACTTTACTTTTTATCATCAATTTTCTGAATAGTGATAAGTCTATG
>Ga0194133_10009287_pt1 | contig 11288 bp, 4 predicted proteins | sample TA2KigOf40mmetaG_FD_155448 | JGI IMG/M metagenome (GOLD analysis project Ga0194133, IMG submission 155448) | Freshwater microbial communities from Lake Tanganyika, Tanzania - TA2015055 Kigoma Offshore 40m | ecosystem: Environmental > Aquatic > Freshwater > Lake | place: Tanzania: Lake Tanganyika...
AATGGAATAGTGATGTTCCATTATAGAATAGAATAGAATAGTTTATTTCCTTAGGCATAAATATGCATTATTAGGAAAATTTCAATTTTCAACACTCTGAGAAAGAGGAACATCACAATAAAAAAAAGGAAAAAATGCCAGGAGACTTTTCACAGAAACCTTTCTTTTTTCTGGAGTAAAAAACCCGGATTTTAGGTGGGAATAAAGAAGGTTCTGTTCTACAGTGGGGGGATGGTGCTCCACCGGGGGGAAAAAACCTCCGGTTTACTGTGAACGGCATTTCAAATTGCTCTTAAGTCTTGGTTCCTTTTCTCTTACAATTAAAATGACCAAAAATTATTTTCTTCACTCAATAGGTCGAACTGTGCATTAGGCAGGACGGTTCTCATACTTTGAGGCCAACTGATTTTTGAAACTAAAAGGAGTAAGGTTTAGCCAATCAAAATCCCAACTTTCCACCACCAATTTGGTGGCATTAGAGATACATGCTCGTCCAAATCTGGACCTTGAGGTGTCGAAGAAGGTAAGGCGACAAGGGGTTCTCTCATTGTAATAACATTTGCTCAAGATTGTCGTCGCTAAATTTGTAGGAGAAATAGAGGTAATGATCTTAAATAAAAACATTGAGGTTCTTTTAGCAAAAATGACATCAAGACTCTCCTGCCCTGTTAACCTGAGCAGCTCATTTCTATTTAGTCGAAACTCAAAGTCTCTCAAAACGTTTCTAAGTATTTTGAAATACGCGGACCTCAGCCTCGTTCTTTGATGATAGGTAAGACGATGAGACCACACTGGAGCGGCATAAGTTAGTTTGCTCACAACTTGAGCTCTGATAACCTCCTTCATGACTTCTAAGTCAACATTAGTTCTAAGATATCGTAAAGCAAATGTAAGTTTTTTACAGCTCATCATAAGTTTATCAATGTGTGCATTCCAGCTTAGTTCCTTATCTAGCATCACTCCCAGTATTTTCATACTATCTTTAGATTTAATCTCAATGTTCCCAATGTTAACACTAACTGCTTGTCCACAGAATGAAATTAATTCAGTCTTCCCTAGGTTACAGGTCATTCCTATAGATCCGAGCCAGTCGAAGTGTTTTTGGATTGTTGTTTTTAGCATTTGCGTCATTTCATCTAGCGATTCTCCACTAATCACGACGTAAGAATCGTCGGCATATGCTACAGTTTTGAAAGGATGAACAATTTTGTCAAGGGAACTTGTATAGATATTGAATAATAAAGGACCGATTATACTTCCCTGGATGCAACCCGCTCTTATTTTTTCAACATTTGACCTGTTGTTTTCAATTTCCACATATCCAAACCTATCAGAGATGTAAGATGTTATTGCATTGATTAAATAATTCAGAGAGGTCACTTCATGAAATAATTGAACCACTTGAAAAAATCATTAATTATGGTGAAATTTAAAATCAAAGCATTTTTCACAAAGTTTATTGCTTTTTTTGTGGGACTTATTATCAGGCCAAAAAAAGATGCTTAACAGAATTTCAAATAGATGGCTTCAAATTTGACCCTGACCTTTACTTTGTCCTTACGACAAACTAAAGGTTAGAATAAGTATTCTAACAAAGTATCATTCAACCATCCTAATTTTAGAGGGATAACTTAACAGGATTACAGCTAAAGCCTATTGTGTTGAAAAAAGTCATTGGTTAAGGACAATTAGAATTTGTGGGACAAAACTGTAAAGAACAAAGACCAGCCTCTTTCAGATTAATAATTTTCTTTACAAAATTTCGGAAATTGGGAAACAATAGAAGTCCTTATTTAATCTTAGCCGGATTTTCAAAACATCATTATACTTTTAATTACCGATTCAATAGTTTATGTACTTTATTGAGTAAAGCTCAAACTCACAAATCCATTTGATGTATTATTCCTATCATCCCAATCAGTGTGATCTTGAGACATTTTTAAATTTGTTTTTCTACAAAACTTTTCATTTTAATTTACAAAAAATCTATAGCCTTCCTTATTACTTCTCTGAATGCGTGTGAAAAGTTATAAACTGTTATACCAGAATTGAAAATTTGATCAAAATTATTTTGATTATATATTGCCAACAACCAATCAAAATCAGCCCACCCCAAATTAATCAGCCTATGTCGGAAACATATTAAATGGTTGATCATTTTTTGCTGCAACGAATAAAACTTATGGAACATAATTTTATTTTGGTAAGAATAAATTTTAAAAATTTTTAGACTGGAAAAACACTTTTTTGACCTTTGATTCTAGGTTAAATCTAAATTTAGTCACAAGCCAATAGGTAAAACAAACATGTTTTTCTTGGCATTTTTCAATGTATGAAGATAAATGTTTTAATATTCAAATTGAATTTTCTTCTTTTGAAACTGTGAGAATGAAGTTTGGCTTATGTTCCAATAAAAATACATTAATCAAAAGGCAAATAAAAATCATCTTTATTCATTGTTTCAAATTTAGACTAGAAAAACACACGTATATTTTAATACCAGTTATTATGAGAATTCAAATTTCAAGGATTGAACTCATCAAAACTGAAGGACACTTGAAAAATTCACTAGGAAGTTTAAACAATATTGCATGAAAGTTTTTCAGTTTTTCAATAAAAATTTAGGATATAGAAAAAGCATGAAACAAGATCATGGGACATTCAAAGATTAAGAAAAATTGACTGGGCCATTGCAGTTTATGTAGCTACTGCCTCTTCTATCTATTCTTATCACGTAAAGAAGAATAGGAGCATTGACTTTCTTTTTTGCCTTTCTGTACATACCACAAAGTGGGCCAATAAAAAGTAACAAGACTCTAAATGTGGAGTCTCAATAACAAGGATTTTGACTTGAACAATGAAGGTATGGAGAAAAATTTCTACAATAAATTGCTTTGCTTTTAGGATTTGGGCAGATTTACAAGCTATTTTCATTTTAAAATCCAAGATTTTTAAAAATCTCAAATCTTCTCTTACACAAAAACTATCTGTTAATTTCGATATCTTGAGCATAAAAAGTTCTCAAGTGGTCAAATGTGGATTATTGGTCACCAAAATAAACGGGCCAGCTTTTAAAAAGCTTTTTTTTAAATGTAAAAATAGTCACTTTTAAAATAACCTTTTTTCCTCATTTTTAGTTTTTTTTCTTTCTGCTCCTTTCAAAACCAGATTCATGTTTGAATAAAAGCATCTTCAATCTCTTGTCGACACATTTATTTTCTAACCTTTTTTCAAAGTTTGAGATTCATGTAAGTAGCACTTTGAATCTATGTGAGTTATTTTAAATTAGATTTCAATTGAGACACTTCCCTTTTTTACATTACATCAAGTAAAAAGATGTTGGCAGCTAGGGTTTATCAAATTTTCACTCACTTGTTTATTCCCTTGAATGGATTTTTACAAACCTTTTTTGAAAAATTAGATTTTTAGATAAAGTTTATATACATAGAAGATGAATGAAGATAGGATAAACTTTTGAAAGAAATCAAGAAAATTTTTACCTTTTCGGAAAAAACCCCTCATGTCTGCAAAAGATAAATATTTTCAAGCATGAAATCTACTACTGTTTGATTGAGGACTAATTATTAAGTCAAACACCCTAAGAGATTTATTAAACATTCATAAGATGCAAGAGATAAAACTTTGTTAGTCAAAAGTCTATCAAAAGAGTCCTGGATTAGAGTTGGAATAAGGCAAGGTGTCAAGGTGGCCATGTGGTTTCAAGCTGGAATTCTACCCAATCAACCCGTGTTTGACTTCTGTCTGGGAAAAAACACAGGACCGGCACCCTAAAAAAAGCGGTGCTATGGTCTGATTGATTGACAGCTTATAGTCGGTTGAGGAGCTGATTCTCCTAATACCGAAGTATAATACTTTACAACAATTCCCTACACTGATATTGTGTCTTGCAGTCACCTGAACTATCCCTGGTTAAATTTTGGGAATGGTATTTTTTCTGATGTAATTATTCTGTGTTTTTAATAATTAAATCAGGTTTTTTGTTCATGTGATCTGCAAAAGCATCAATCCTGATTGTGTTAACCATCATGTTAGATTATTATTTAAGAGGGGGGGGGGTGTCAAAAATTTGCCCTGACCGGGGGTTGATCCCCAGTCCACAGCCAGTTGTCATAGCCATGAGCTACAACGACCCCATTTAAACCCTGACTTCCCAGTTGCCTTTATTGTTAGGCTCAAACCTCCATTTCACGTCTTTATCTTTTTGCCAGTTAACCTTAACAAAAACTCTAGAGTTTTATTATAATCTAATATTAAACTAATCTGTCTTTCTAGCAAATTTATTTTTAATTTTCATTCAAAATCTTATTTTTTGGACAAGAATGGTGAGAATTCTACTGTGTTTTAAACACAATTTATTTGATTCTTAAGATACAGAGGCTATCAAAAGTGAGAAGTGAATAACTTTTCTCGAAGACCGAAAAGTAAACTTTCTCGAGGAGCTCTAGCAAACAAACAAACAAAGAGGGAGGGTGCGGCTGACCCTCCCTCCTTGGGGTCATTACCATTTTTCTTTTCAAAGAACACTCACGTTTCTTAGAAAATTTATTAGATTGGCCCAACCCACCCAACCCAAGAGGCAGAACAAAAAAGTTTTAAACAGGAAGTTTTATCCAGAGGCAAATAAAACTAAACCATCCAGCTGAACTAGGTCGGCCTCAAGAACACCTATTTGGCAGTCTAAATCAAGGACCTCATAATATAATATCTGCATCCGGACGAGAGAGGGCACGAGACGAGCCCAGGCCTGATATAGAAAAAGGTTTTCTGTATTGTTTCAAGGAAGAATTAATAGTGACAATCACTTACCGCATGTTGAGTCCAAGACGGACGAGGGGTCTGGAGACCCAGAGCAGCGAAACAGGGACAATCAAGGTCAAGAATAACTTCTGATACGGTACGAGTCTCGTTGCCAAGAGCCATTGCGCTAATGACGCAGGCAGGTAGAAAAATGCGACTAGCATTTTTCTTAGCCAGCTGGCTCAGATGAGTTTCCAATAAGAGCGAGTCACCAGGAAACAACAGATCATCTCAGCCAGCTGGCCCAGGTCTCATATCTATCCGGATCCCCCCCACCCACGCTTGTCGCTTGCGGGGTCGAGCCGAGCTCTCACCTATAGTTATGAGTAAGCTAGAGCGTATCGAGAAAGTATCAATTATAATGCCAAACTTCACATTTGTTAAAATAGAGTTGGAATGATTTTGACCAAGAAAGATTCAAAGAAAAACAAGAAACTCTCTTTGATCAAATGGTTGTGTTGAAATAGCATCCTATTTTTGTCAGCAAAACTTCTCTAAACCATTATCGAGAAAACGAATGGAATGACAGGTTGAAAATGAAGTAAATATAATAAACAATTGTTTTTGTCCATAACATCAGCAGTCACAGCTTTGAAATTGAAAAGTTTCGAGAAACTGATTTTCTTTAGTGATAAAACTGATATTTGACCAAAAAGAATTTTCCATTCTTGACATTTTGATAAATAGTATAGCTCAGGTTTGCCTTTCTCATAAAGTCACCAGCAAAAACCGCACTGCATGTTTGTAGAGCCAAATATTTAACACCCCCACTAAATTCTCTTCAAAACATGCTTAGTTGTCTAATCCACCTATTTATCCCATAATAGGATATTTTGGCCTTCCAAATATTCATTTCTGCTTTAAATATTGAGGCCACGTCAGGAAATATATATCTTTACAATCAATCCAAAAAAAATTGTAATTCGATTCTTTACAGAGGCGTTATCCAAAAATCTTCTCAGTTTGGCAAAATGATGAGGGGCAACAAGAAAATGTGGAGAAAAAAGTTAGCATTGCTTTAGGCCTTGTCCAATAAAGTTTTACAAAGGTTCTTTATGCTGAAATTCCACCACGACATATTGATAAAAGCAATAACTTTAACTTTTTGAAACTGAAAATGTTGCTTTCCATAGCATAAAGGTTTAGAATTTGTACTTTAAGAAATGATTTTCTTGTGATAAAATGCAAAATGCCATCATTTTGTTATTCTTTATAAGCTAACAATAGTTTTGGAATTAACAAATTTCAGCATGATGCTGGTGCAATTCTTATATCCATTCTTTCATGATCTGTGACATCATTTTTTCCCATGATGAATATATATATTTTCGAAAAAAAATTGATTCATCGATTTTTTTGCAAACATTTCATTTTGCTTGCATTGCCGACTTTAATCTTCGTGATTTCGGTATTTCCATCAAAGGAAATTGATTTTGTTTGAAAACTCACACCTTGTGTACCAATGGATGATGAGAAAAACTGTTTTGTCTGACCATGAAGACTAGAAAAATTGAGTTGAATTTAAAAAAAAAAGATTAAGAAGTTGAACTTCAAAGGAGGTAAGTTTCTTTGATGTGAAAATTGATTATTCATATTTTGTCATAAATACATTTTCTTTTAAACTGAAGAGTACAGAAAGACTGAGACATTAGTGCTAATAATTCATTGGTTAAACCCACTCAAACTATTGATGATTATAACTTACAATAATAGTTATAACAGTAAAAGTGTAAAACTTAATAAAAGATTTTGTTCTTTTTGTAGTATTAAAGGCTATAGCTTTTTGCAAAAAGGAAAATACTCAGGACTGAGTGCTGTGACACCCTCAGAGAGTGCGATAGTATTCTATGGCTATAGTGTATGGTTAAAAGATAGGCCCTGACCTGACCCGAGCTTACTTTTGAGCCGCAGTAAATAAGAAGGCCGACCTGCCTCTGACCTGGGTACCTTTTGATCCAACCCGATGAGATTTTTCTGACCCGAAGTGAAAAAATTGATAAATTTTACATTTTTAGGGGAAATTTTCCAAACCCAAACTCAAACTACAGATGGCTGACCCGACCCAACCCGAGACACAAAAAATTGACCCGACCCAGGTCAAAAAATTTTGACTCGGACCCATCACTAGTATGGTTTGAGTTTACAAAATGGAGTTATAAAACAAAATTTAATTTGATTCATTACCGATTCATAAGATCAGCCTGTCTAGGCTACCAATGGAAGCTCTCTAAGCCTGACCTCACTGACTGGTGCAAAAGATCTTTCCCAACCAAATGGATTCAGTTTATTACAGCCTCAAGTGTGATCAAAACATTCAGAGACTGTAGCCTTAAACCCCTTCTTGATCTTCTAAGTATCATGTACCATGAGGAACCAAGAAAACCAGGTCTTGGCCGTTTCTTTGATAATTCGTGAAATACATCTGGCAATCAATTGAAAACAGACTAGAATTTACAAAGAAAATAAATGAAGCATGGAGCAGTCATAACCTCAGGTTGGGTCAGCCACCTCTGGGTCTGTAAAATTTCCTCCAAAAAATCTCAAGTTTTTCAATCTGTCTCCATTAGGGTCATAAAAATCTCATCGGGTCACAGACAATAAATACAGATAATAAAGGGGTCACAGTGGCAAATTGCCAAGCTAATTTGCTGAGGATCTGAAGGTCAAAGGGTCGTGGGTCCAATTACTGGCCCTGGTGCCACCTTTCAGTCGCTATAATAAAAAAATGGCAAAAACGCTAAAATCCCATATTTATAAAAATGGCAGCTTAAATGGTTAACTGGGTTACCAAGTCTTTACTTAAAAAGGCCATTATCTGATTTTTTATGAAACTTTGGGTAAAAAGTTATTGGCATGGCTAAGGATCAAAACCCAAAATATTATCTTTTCTCATAAGTGTTCCTTTACCTTGTATTCAAAAGTTAAAATAATTAAGAACGCAAATAGATGATGATGTTGGAAATGAAAAGAAACTTTAACCTCCCAGTTTTGGTTTAATATTTCTCAACTTATCCTTACTGATCTTTGTTAAACAATATGCCTATAAGGTCTAAACAAGCAATTTCAAATAAAATTAACTGCTCTCTGGGGTGAGTAAAATAATATTCAGACTCTTCAATCTATGTTTTGAAATTGAAATTGCATGTTTCTGTTGCTCTTAATTAACTATCACAAATCAATCAAAACAGAATGAGAAATCACATGAGAATCAAACTAATTGCCTTATGCCTCTTATGAAAACTTTAATTGATTTAAAACAACAAACTACTTCTTTTCAAGACTTATTTTTAGTAATAAAAATGCCAAAATAAAAACCATAATATTTTTACTTTATTCAAAAAATATGCATGCCCTTTGAAAAGGAGAAAATCTGAAAATGATAGTTTAACATTCCAAACTTTTATAGCTAAGAGCCACATTTTTCCTCCATCTCTATATCTTAAAGAAATATTTTTTTTTAATTTGCAAGTAAGATTTCTATCTTGGCCTAGCTTGAGCTGCTGCTACTATCTATCAAATTTGAACATCAAAACTTTAATTACTGTGTGGGAGGAACAGCCCAGGAATAGCCTTTTATGGGTTTCACTTGCTTGCCATATTTAATAAAAGTGAAGGTTTTGAAAGTTTCAATAAAAGGCTTCTCAAAAACAATTGCTGTGGCAGATTTCTTAACCTTGAGTAATTGAGTGTTACCTTAATTAATCTGAGTTGTTGATGGTTTTCAATCAAAAATCAAGCCATATAGTAATATTTATTTTTAAAGAATCATTATATAAGTTCAATTCAGGTAAAAATCAAATCAAAATTTGCTCATCAATTCGACATAAGATGTTTACCTTTCAACCATTAAGGATGTGGGACTTCAAGAAACATGCCAGATCTATACCAAACATGGATTTCAGATGGTTTTTTTGGTCAGAAACCATGAAATTTCAGTTCTCTTGTACAGATTTTCAACCAGATTCTAGATTGATAATATTTCCTCAGCAAAGTTGAAAACATGAGTAATTTTTTAAATTCAGTATATATTTTTCAATTAAATGAGTCGATGAAAAACTTTTGTGTTTCAAATGTTGAAAAAAAGTCTTATTACATTTTATGTAGCATCTCATGAAAAGGATAAAAAATGGTATCACCTGGTGGCCTAAAATTAACTTCAGATATAACAAGAACCTGCATTTTGACATTAAAGGGCGCAATGTTTCTTTCTTCAAATTATGAGCTTCTGCCGCATATTGAAAAGAGGTATTTTGATACATTTCACAACTCAACAGGCTTGCAATTCATCCTGATAGAATTTATTTTTGAACTTTTGATCTTTAGCTATTTACACACACACTTGCTTCAAACACATTTGTACATGATTTTTAAATAGAAATAATGTTTTTGTGTCAAACAATCAGAGAGAAAATCATCCTTTCTTTTTCATGAAACTCCCAACAAGATGAGAAAACTTGTCGAAAATAGAATTTCCTTTTTTCAATCCTCCTCTTTTCCTCCATTAGACAGAAGATCAGTTACAAGAGTTTTCATATGGTTGTACAAAGGCTCAACTTCCTGCCTCTGAGAGTCCCATATTTAAAACAGAGGAAGTATTGTGCTGGAAGCAATTAAATTTTAAGATGATGGTTTGCAAGACTGAATGAATTTGTCATGACTTTAACATCTTTAAAGAAACTTGAGAGGCAAATTGGAAAATTCAATAGCAGAATATGAAGCCTAGCATTTTATGAAACATGCAGACTTCTTATCTAGAAATTTTCCTCATTTGAGATTGACACTATAATTACCATGACAAATTGGTCTTACATACCTTTCCTGTAAAAAGAAGTCTCCAAATTGAAACGTGTTTCTTTAAATTACATTTAATGAGACTTGAGAATTATTATACTTAAAAGTATTGACCGACTAAAGGAACATGCTTAGATGTAAATAACTTACCCAAATTTCCCATCAATAGTGGGATTGCACATTCAACCATGCTCTTGCTATTCAACCCTTTTCAGTTTTTCATCTGACACTTTGGTATATAAAATGAGCTAGTGATGGGTCTGGTCAGGTCAGCCATCTATGGTTTGGGTTTGGAAAATTTCCTGTTTTTTCAATTTTTTTCCCTTTGGGTCAAAAAATTATCTTCAGGTCCAGTCAAAAAGTACCCGTGTCAAAGGCGGGTTGGCCTCTTCTTTACTGTGGGTCAAAAGTAAGCTCAGGTCGGGTCGGGCCAGGGCCCATCTCTAGTTTGAGCTCATTTATGAAACTCTTTTTGATTGAGAAGGATCTACAAAAGTAGCCTAAGTATCGTTCAATCATCTTCTTACAGACTACTTGCTCTTTTCAAATTAAACCACTTGATTATATACATTAAGGCTTATTGTCAAAATCTTTAGATTTTTGCAAATGTTACAAATCATTAAAGGTTCATTAATACCAAAATTTACTTTTGAATTTTATTTTCAAACGGTTATTTTTGTATCAGAGTCAATTCAAATACAAATCTGCTTCCTTATTTTCTCAAAAAGACAATTTTGGCTGGAATTTTTGAATCGAACAAAAATTACATGGTTCTTAATGATGGATGAAACTTTCCTACAAATTTGGCACTAGTGCAAGATATCAGAAATTTAATAAGTCGTAATTGTGCAAGGGGATGGGTTTCCAGAGTAAGGGAAGGAGGTGGGGAAATTGTTCCACCTGTCAAAGAAACGGATCACTTTTTTCTTGATTCATTAAAAGCACATTGCAAGAGAGGAAGCGTGGAGAAGTTTCCTTGATCACCCCTACACAACAACCTATTCAAACATCAAGATGATGAGGTTGAAAATGTTCTTTTTTTAGAAAAAAATATTTTAGTATTTTATATGAACTTTTTCAAGTAAAATGCACCTCTTCCTTGCAAAATGACCCTTGTATAAAATTACTTCACCTTTGTGACAAATGGAAGAAAACCATCTGATATGAAAATAAATAAGATGAGGTTATTTGTAAGGTTTTTCTTTAATTCTAGGTAATCCTCATTCAACTTCAAGACAGATTAAGTTTTCTTGGATGTTCTTTTCTTGGTTACTTTGATCAGTCCTCACTAAAGTATTGTGACTCTTAGAGAGTTATTTGCCTGACATTAAGGAAAAAATCTAAAACCAATACCCAGACTAGAGAAATTGGATCCTGGGACAGTCATCAAACATAAATATTACCTAAAAATAGGAAGCTTTTTGTCGCTTTGTTATTCCAAACTAGAGCCACTTTTGGGCGTTGTTTCAAACTTTTCATTTTGTTGGAACAAAAAGCTGTGGAGGTTGAGACTTTTGTTGCACTTAAAATTGTAGAATTTTATTGGCACCAGAAAAAGGATGTCTGGAGAAATTGTTTATGAATGAATCTTCACCTATTTTCGCCCTATGCAAATGAAATTGCATAATTTAAAGATATTTAGAACAGCTTCACCTTTTGGGCTTGAATTATTCCAATCT
>Ga0194133_10009288_pt1 | contig 11287 bp, 10 predicted proteins | sample TA2KigOf40mmetaG_FD_155448 | JGI IMG/M metagenome (GOLD analysis project Ga0194133, IMG submission 155448) | Freshwater microbial communities from Lake Tanganyika, Tanzania - TA2015055 Kigoma Offshore 40m | ecosystem: Environmental > Aquatic > Freshwater > Lake | place: Tanzania: Lake...
ACTATTGAATAAGAATGCTTGTCCCAAATCTGCTGTACTACCCTCTACGATTATACCACCCTCTGCTATTGGTGAAATAGAACCCGAACCATGTGCTAAAATTATAAACTTATCCTCAACCGTAAGATTTGTAGTATCTATCGTTGTGGTAGTTCCGTTTACTGTCAGGTCACCGGTTATTGTTGCATTACCATCAACAGTTAAGTTATTTCTAACGGTGGTTGTTCCTGTTGTATTGCCTATATTCACTGCGGTTGCAGCGCCAGCAAAGCTAATGGTCTGTACATTTTGACTTAATAATGAGAATGTGGATTGGTTTGTTGCAATACCATTTGATGAATTAACATTTAATGTATTACTTAAAGTAGTTACACCAGTTACACCTAATGTTCCACCAATGGTTGAGTTTCCTGTGACAAATAAATCGCCTGAAGAACTTATGTTACCACTTGCGGTTATGTTTGTAGTGGTTATAGCACCATTTGCGGTTAATCTTCCTGTAATAGTTTCAGTACCAGTAATGGTTGAGTTTCCTGTAACACTTAAATTGCCTGAAGAACTTATGTTACCACTTGCGGTTATGTTTGTAGTGGTTATAGCACCATTTGCGGTTAATCTTCCTGTAATAGTTTCAGTACCAGTAATGGTTGAGTTTCCTGTAACACTTAAATTGCCTGATGCGGATATGTTACCACTTGCGGTTATGTTGTTTCCAAAGGTAGAATTACCTATGGTTAATGCATTGGATGTTCTATTAAATGTTAATTCAGCATCATCGTTAATACTAGTAGATGTGTTCCATAAAACCACTCTATCAGCCGTACCAGTACCCGATATGTTACCTATAGAGGATGTTGAAAGATAACTAAATTGGCCTGATGCGGAATTATATAATAATACATTTGCGTTTGATGCGGATGGTATATTACTTGCGGTTATAGTTGTTGCCCATAAAGAACCACTTACTTGAAGTGTGTTTGATGGTGTTTGGGTATTTGAAAGCCCTATACCCACACCCTCTCTTAATATGGTTTTTGTAGTGCTTGTATTACCTAATACAACACTATTATCTCCTGCACCAATAGCGTCATAGCCAATTACTATTTCATTAGTTCCATTACTACCACTCGCTCTTGTTGCATTTCCTATAAATATAGATTGATTTGAAGAAGCATTTGCAGTACTACCATCCGATAAGTATTTTCCGGCAACTACACCTACTGCGGTATTGTTATCACCATTGTTGTTATATAATGCACCCGCACCTACTGCGGTGTTACTTGTACCACCAGTATTACTAAAAAGAGAATTTGCACCTACTGCGGTATTTTCATTTGTAGTGGCAAGTTTCAAAGCGTTAGCACCAATCGCAGTATTTAGATTTCCATTGACGTTGGCTTGTAATGCAATATACCCCAACGCAGTATTATCAGCACCATCCGCATTACCATTAAGAGCCTGATTACCTACAGCAGTATTTCTTTGAGCTACTACACCAGTTATATTATTTGCAAGCGCGCCTGCACCAACGCTGGTATTGGTTGATTGATCACCACCACCATTACCTATATTAACACCATTTACAATAATATCCTCGGTTGTTTCTAATTGAGCACCTGGGCTTGCAGTTCCAATACCTACATCTCCACTACTATCAATGGTCATTCTTACCGAATTATTAGTTTCAAATTGTAAATCATGGTTATCATTAGTACCTAAAACGGCAGTTGCCCCAAATGAGTTGCCATTTTGTACAAATGTATTTGGGTTTGCTACAGAAGATGTATTAAAATAACTAAATATACCTGTGGTTGGATTATAACCGACAATTTGTGCTGTAGGCGTGGATGTATTATTTGTTAGGTTACTTGCAGTTATCCCTTGAAGGTGTGCTTGTGAGCCTGATACTATTACTTTTTTCCATGATGCCATATTAGTGTTCTCCTAATTTTTTACTATATAAATAAATAGTGTTTGTTTTTTATTTCTCTTATATAAATAGTATTTATTTTTTTTGTGTTAAATTCCCAAATAAAAATTACCATCTGCTCCATAATACATCCCACCAGTTATAGGAGTTGGTGGTGTATCAAATTTACCCAACACCATAACACCCTCTGAATTGATTTGTGCTGCAATAAAACTACCCGATTTAACAATAAAGAAATCAGGCATTTCCGATGATAACTTTGTTTGGATTTGATTTGATGATTGATTATATATTACTACACTTGATGTGTTTATTCTTACATTTCCTAATTGGATGTATTCATCTCCCCCAAAAACTTCTGCAACTACACCACTATTATCATCCACAAAACTCAAACTTCTACTTACATAAACATCACTCCAAGCAGCTTCAGAACTACCAATAGAGTGTATAGATGTTTTTCCCGAAACAACATGTGGAATTAAAGAACCTGAAAAGTTTACTGAACCTGAAAATGAACTTCTACCAATTATTAACAAATCACCTAAAAGACTAACTGAACCTGTTACAATTTCATCAGTAGTTACTACTACTTTCCAACCATTATCATTATTCCAATTTGCAGTATCTCTAAGTACATATAATTGATTATTGTCTTGTTGATATACTACCAATCCCTCATACACATTGGCAGAAGAAAAACCAAGCCTTGCCGATCTATCCGCAACAGTTATCCTTGCATCAATCGGATCGGTATTTAATACATTAAAACCACTTGGTATATTAATTGGCACTTTTTACATCCTTTCTATGTTAATACATATGTTATTGAACTTCCAGCTCCGCCTGCTTGAAGAGTTGTTGTCCTATAAACCTTATAGTTACCAACAGTTGATACGGTAAAAGAACCTAATACACCAAAACCACTTGTAGTAATATTTGTTAAGTTTGAGCGAGAGCCACTATAAACAATATAATGATATTTATCCCCTGTCCAATTTATAGTTACCGATTGACCTGATGGATTTACCGTCCCCTTCACAATTGTACCAATAGAACCACCCAATGTAGTATCCCACCCGGAAAGATTATCTAATTGTGCTTCAGTAAAACTTGCATCCGATGCAGCACCATGTCTTAAACTTACTATTTTAGTATAAGTTGTAGTTGTTGATGTGGTTGTTGTTAAAGCTGGATTATTATCAGAACCATTCACTCCTGATGATGAATAATATGCAGTTGCGGTTATTGGTATAGAAGCAGAACCCGTTGCTGAACCTGTTACAAAATATGGTGAATTGAAATTAGTACTCACAAAGTTTAACACCCATCCGTTTGCATCGCCAGAAGCTGAAGTGAATGAAATACTTCCCGTAGCACCTCTTTCAATTTGATTTGAACTACCACCCAATTGAACAGATGGTGTCAAAGTTAGTGTTGGTGAACCAGGATTTGATTTACTTAATGTACCGGTTGCTGAAGCTGAACCACTAAATATACTCCCATCCAATGGTGAACTTGCGGTATATTGTAAACTATATGATTGAGAACCACTCGTTGTTAGACTGGTTGATAAGGATGTACCGGATGTTGTACTTGTCAATAAAACCGAACCAGTATATAATGATGCGGATATGATATTGTAACCACCATTACTCCAACTACCACTAACATCATACCCATCCAATACCTGATTAAACCTATCTGTACTAAAGCCACTTAATGTTAGTGTTATTGATGATGGTAATGTTGGTGATCCAAATATAAACTTTAATCTACCATTTACCCAAGTAACAGCAACATCGTCTGAAAAATCTTGAACCTCTATTTGATTTAACCCACTGTAAATATCACCACTTTGCGATACATAACTAACTGATGCGGAATTTATAGATTCATCAATTGTTTTACCATTTACAGTAAGAGAACCTGTTATATTTAAAGAACCTGTAAATATATGGGTATCATCTAAACTATTACCAAATTGTGTAGAGCCTGATTGATATATGATACTTGCAGATACAAATTCAGTATGAAACTCTTCTGCAGTTATTCTACCTGTAACTACCATATTTCCATCTACATGCAACCTTTCGGTTGGTGAAGTTGTACCTATGCCTACTAAACCCGTATTAGTAATACGCATTCTTTCTGCTAAACCACTAGGAGATGCGTTTTGTTGAGTAGAGAATACTAAATATCCATCAGGGGTTGTATCTGTAGTGTATGCAGCAATTTGAGCCTTAGTTACACTAAAAGTTGGTGTATCATTATTTCTAAATCTAATAGCTCCTATAAGTTGGTCTGCTGCTACTGAACTGTTTGGATTGTATAAATCTAAATGGGCATTTATACCTCCTATTACTACAGATGAAGTATCAGGATGATTTAGGATGGAAGAATCAGTACCTACAATTATAGCGTTTGTACTGAGATTATTTGTATAAAGCTGAAGTGTTGAACCATCAAATGTTAAGTTTGTTTCTCCATTTATTGTTCCACCACCCGTAGCAGTTAATACATTATTATTAGTATTATTTGTTATAGATGGAGTTATGTTGGATGCTGTCTGAGCGGTTATTGCTTGACTTGATGTTATACTATAAGTTCCAATTGGTAAAAATGATGCTGTCTGAGCGGTTATTGCTTGACTTGATGTTATACTATAAGTTCCAATTGGTAGAAAAGATGCTGTTTGAGCGGTTATTGTTTGACTTGATGTTATACTATAAGTTCCAATTGGTAGAAAAGATGCTGTTTGAGCATTTATAGCATTTGAAGCACTTTGGGCCCAAGAGGATGTTCCCAATAAAGAGCCTGTTATTGATGTTGCGGTTATACCTCCATTTACTTGTAGGGTGTTTGTTGGTGATGTTGTACCTATGCCTATGTTACCGCTTGAACTTATATACAAAAATGTAGATGAACCACTTTGTACTTTAAAAGTATCTGCTCCTACATTTACTGAAGCTGTTATGCTGCCTGTTGTTATTTGATTATTAATGCTGTTTACACCCGGATCACCTTTATCACCTCTATCACCTTTAGGACCTTTAGATGCTACAGTAACAACTGCTGTTTCTTTTTGTAGTACACTTATAGAAGTATCACGCTTCTTATCAGAGACTACAACCGTATTTTCGTTTTTGGTTAATTCTACTGAATTTTGATTTGATACAACTTTTACATCTAGTCTATCATTACTCACCTAGTTACCTCTTTTGAAAGTTTCACTATACCTTCCAATAATCTCGTAACTATACCACTTTGGGATTCTAATTCAACATCATATACACCTTCGGTGAAATTTAATGTTGAAGATGTTGCAGCAGAAATAAATAAACCAATACTACCCGATGTTGTTGGTAGTGTTATTGATGCAGAGGTTGGTGTTAAATCTAACCCCGTACCATCTGCCATTAAAGTATTTGTTAAAGAAAGATACGTTGTAGAAGAATCTACAGACGGTCTTATTTGCATTCTTGCAGTATATCCACTTAAGTCAACAGGATTTCCATTTGAATCTTTATATTCCAACAATAAATCGGTAGTTGCTCCCTGCTCTATGGTTAATAAGTATCTTCCTGCTGCCATTTTTTTACTCCTATGTGTTATTAATATAAATATCTAATATTCATATAATAGTTTAAATATTTCATCTAAAGCTGGGTGTCGGTGGTTATCTTTTAAAGTTACAGTGTAAACATACCCACTTGGTTTTAATTTTGCTACTTCGTGGATAGCAGAATCGTTTGATGATTTTAAATCTATTTGTTGTGGATCTCCGCATAATATCATCTTTGAATTCTTGCCCAACCTTCCTAACACCATCGCGAGTTGGGATTTCGTAAGATTCTGAAACTCATCTACAATACAAATACAATCATCAAATGTCCTACCCCTAAAGTGAGTAAGTGATACCAACTCTATTTTTTCATCCTGCTCCATCTTATCTAATATCAAAGATTTATCATACACCTTTCGCATATTAGAACGAATGGGGACTAACCACGGCTCTAATTTTTCTTCTAAAGAGCCAGGTAAAAATCCGTTATCTTCATTGGATACCGTTGGTCTAGTAACAACAATTTTGTTATAATCCCTCTTAAAGAAAGAATCTAATGCGATTTGGCAGGCAAGTAATGTTTTACCACTACCCGCTTTTCCCATTACAAAGTTAAATGGGTATTGGAGAATATTTTGTTTTGCCTGTTTTTGTTCATCGGAAAGTGTAATTGAGAATTTGATATCTCCTTTTGGGATTCTTTTTTCTATGTTTTCAGTCATAATTGTAACCCATTTAAGTTTACAATAAATATCCTCATAAAAAACAAAAGGGGAAGGTTTTCACCCTCCCCCTTTGAATTTATAATCCTTCAATCAGATTATTGACCGGAGATAGTCTCCAATCCGTTCACATACACTTTACCATAGAACTCACCTCTCACCATTTCTTTGGCGTAGCGGGTCATTACACCCTTACGAGGTGTAAAGTTCTTATAGTCATACACAAGTGGAGTCATAATTAATGGAATGTAAGGAGCGTAAACAGCACCAGTTTCCAAGAATTGTGTTCCTTTGTAACCCATCAACACAAGGTTTTCTTGCATATATGGATTCTTATACACTTTGTAACGCTGAGCGAAAGAACCTACACGGGTTAAACCGAATGCGAATTCTCTCTCTTCACCAGTTCCATCGGCTACATAGCCAGGAATTGATTCTAACACAGTTGCAACATCAGGAGAACATACAATGAAGTTTGCACCACCACGCATTGTCTTAGCGTGAATTTGGTTAGAAACTCTCTGCAATACAGTTCCGAATGTAGCGAACCAAGTTCCCTGAATGTAAGCCTGTCCGGCCAAATTAGCATCTTGTACGAATGCGCTTCCATTCCAAACTTGTCCGATTTTTGCAGACCAGTAACCTGTAGTCAATGCGTTTTGAATTAACATATCCAAGATTTCAAAATCAATCTCTTGTGATACATATTCAGATAACATTGAAGTTAATTCTGCTTCTGCATCAATAGAGTGATATGCGTTCAAGTCTTGCGCAAATTCAGGTGTCCATTGTGCTTTCAACTTACGAGTTTTAGCAACAATCGGAACTGATCTCATCTCAATGTTCAATTCTGGGATATCAATATCAGTTTCAGGATTTAGAGCCATCTGACCTTTAGTTGTCTCAAAATCACCACGAGCTGAATCAATTGGTTGCTTTTGGTATCTAATTGTTGCGGTGGTTGCACCTGTAGCAGATGTTACCTTAACAATAAACGAAATTTGAGTATCTGTTGAGTTCACAGTTGTAAATTGCGGATATGCTTCAACGATATTATCACCACTAATTGTGAATGCACGAACACCTTCTAAATCAGGACGAGTAAACGATGCTGTACTGAATGTAAGTTTTTGGAATGTACCACTATTTGACGCAGACCACGCAGTATCGTAATTGAAATCTGATGGATTATTAGCAAATGAGAATGTGGCAGATGAGGTTGCCATTGCTGTAGAAGTTGGAGCTGCAGCTTTAGTGCTGATAGAGTCTGTTGCAGAATCATTGATAGTGTAACCGAAACGGCCAGCACCATATAAACCACCTGAAGGCTGATCGGCAGTTTCGGTGATACCAAATACTGAATCAGCTTGTGAAGTAAGTCCTGAACCGGTTGTGAAACCTGGTTGATTTGTTCCATACTTAAAATCTAAGTAGAAAATAAGACCGGAAGGAAGGTTCATTGGTTGTACTGAAACAAACTCTTTCGCAGCGATTTCAGAGAAAATACGGCGAACAAGCGGAAGAGCTACACCATTCCACTCTTCACCAGCAGCACCAAACATATTGGTTGCAGTTGCTTCAGTTACTAATTGTTTTGCTTGGTTTTCCAAAAGTTGTGCCATATTGGTTCTTTCAGTCTCATTAGAAATTCCTTCTAAAAGACCGGTTTTTGCCCACTTAGCAACCAAACCTTTGGCTTCTTTACGAAGCACTCTTTCAAATCCAGCGCTTTCGTTTAAAATGCTTTTTATATTCATTTTTATCCTTTATTTTGGTTATACGATTATTTTTTGATATTAGCGAGTTTTTGGAATCTTGCAGCCAATGAAGAACCTTCGGTGATAATACCAGCAGGCTTTGTTCCTTTTGTTGGTCTAGATGCAAATGATTCTTTTACAACTCTCTTTTGTGTTTTTCTTGCAACATTAAGATTTTCACCCAATGTAGCGAAAACTAATTTTACTTCTCTCAAAGATGAAGCACGGTCAAAATTTTCAACAACTTTAACTTTTTGCTTTTCATTCAAATCAAAGTTTCTGAAAAGTTTATTGGTGTATAAAAGTTTTGCATTCAAAAGGTTTACTTCATTGATAGTGTTCTTCAATGATTTGATAACTTTATATGCTTCTTCTAAATCACTCTTCATTTCTTCGGCTTCTTCTTCGGTCATACCAGCTACAGTTTCTTCTTCATCATCTTCAGCAGGTACATCACCATTCATTTCTCTAAGAGCTCTGATAACTTCGTCTAAATTAACTTCAGTATCATCATCCTCTTCTTCTGCAACAAAATCACCTTCACCTGGATCTTCAGTGTCGGCGGTTAAGTCAGCTACTTTGTTATCACCAGAACCGATTCCAGATGATTCCAATTCGGTCAATCTCTTACTAACTCTTTCACGAATTCTTTTTAATTCGGCAATTTCAGGATTTTCCTTTTCTTCTTCTTCTTCGGTTGCAAGAGTGTCATCTTCTTCACTACCCATTTCAGCTTCCAATTCTTTGATAATTGATTCTAAATCTAAATCGGATGTATCTTCTTCAGCACCCATCTCATCTTCTTCACCTACCATTGCTGTTGCATCATCGTCATCATCGTCATCATCATCATCGTCATCATCGTCATCATCATTACTTTCACCACCCATAGTACCCGTCATCATCTCATCTTCTTCGGTTGCAAGGGTTTCATCCTCTTCACCCTCATAATACCCTTCTTCAGTATCCATCATCTCATCATCAGTATCCATCATCTCATCTTCTTCGGTTGCGAGAGTTTCATCATCTTCTAACTCTTCGGCCAATTTGTGAGACAACATAGACTGTAGTCTTGGTGTGAATGCTTCCTCAAGGGCGATTTTTGCATTTGCTAATGCAGTTTCTTTAACGGCTTTAGCATCGGCGATTGCTTCTCTAAGCAAATCTTTTTTGCCTGTTTTCATTTAATCTCCTAAATTTTTTGGAAAAATAAGATTATTAAAAATCTTAATAAGTGTTATAATAATGTTAGCCCCACAATTAGTATTGGGGCATTAATTTAACAATAAATATAGTAATTTTTTTGAAAACACTAAAAAGTTGTTATTTTTCTAAACTTTTTAAATATTGCTTTCTTTTTGCTAATTCTAATTGTTTTCTTTTTGAAATGGATTTAGGAACATATTCAGTTCTTTCTTTTAATTCATCCATCATCCCACTATCTTTAACCATTTTTTTAAAAAGTTTTAATGCAGCATCTACATTATTTTCTACTACTTTTACTGCAATTCCCCCACCGGGTTTATACATTAATTCTCTTCTAACTTTTTTCTTTTTTGGTCTTTCTTCGTTTTCACTCATCGTAACTTTGTTTAAATTGTTTATTGTATAACTTCTAAGTTTTGAATGGATTCTTCTATTAATCCGGCTTTTGTCCTTACTATTGCGGTTTTATTGTTTATTTCCATTACAACCCCACCCATATTTTTACCCTTAACAAAAACAGGTGAACCAACTTCAACAGTTGGACCAACTACTTTTACATTTTCAGATATATCATCCAATACAACTTTAAATGCACGGATTGCTTTAGAAATACCCTGTTGTTGTTTTCTTGGTAATTTACCAATATCTTTTAGATTATCTTTTATAAAGTCAGAAAACTTTAAAGATATGTTTTGTATAATGTCTATTGCTGGCATAGTATGTGTTACCTTTTATTTTTTGTGTGATTGATATCCCTTACCCTTCATCCACCAAGCCAATGCCCAAGGATTATCAATACCTGGTTCATCTTTCATTGCTTTCACAGTTCCTTCCCATCCTTCAGGTGCAACTTCGTTTGTTAGTTTCTTATTTTCCATAAATGGTTTAAATGCCGATGTAACTTTATCTATACTCATTCCATCAAATTTGTTCTGCATCTTAACATCACCTGAATTATATAGTTTTAACAACTTCTCTGCGGTTTTCTTATCAACTTTGGTAGAACCAATACGAGAGGTTGAACCATTAACCACCTGCTTTAACAAATCAGATAATCTTGCGGTTGCCTCACTTAACGACTTTTTTTTTTAAGAGATTTGTTAATCTCATAGATTCATTGGTAAATTCTTCTGCATTCTTTTTATCGGCTGGGTCTACATCAGTTACTTTGTAAGTTTTCCCATCAACAGTAAAGGTATCATTACCCGCTGCTATTGCCTTTGCTCTTTCCGCACCAAACTCATTACCTTCAGTAACTTCCTCTTCTGGTGCTTGATATGATTCCATCTTACTTTTAATTTTAGAGGTAAGTGTACCTAATTGAGTTTTATCAACATTGAGAGCATCTACTACTTTTGCTAATAATTGAATTTTTTGGTTAAAGTTAAGTTTACCTGATTCAATCTTTTGAAGTGCAAGTGTAAGTCTTTGCTGAATTGCAGCGGGTATTGTTGCTTTTGGTAATTCGGATGATAATCCTCCTTCCAAAGCTTCTCCCATTTTACTTTTAATTTTAGAGGTAAGTGTACCTAATTGGGTTTTATCAACACCAAGAGCATCTACTACTTTTGCTAATAATTGAATTTTTTGGTTAAAGTTAAGTTTACCGGATTGAATCTTTTCAATTGCAAGTGCAAGTCTTTGCTGAATTGCAGCAGGTATTGTTGCTTTTGGTAATTCGGCCGATAGTTCCTCATTTACTCTACGATTTTCTTTAATAGAATACTTCATATGAGATGGTGCTGAACTTTGTAATGCTTTCATAGCAATTAACAAATCACCCTTACCTTTACCAGATAATACTTCGTATCTCTCACCGGTCTTTTCATTGTAAACAATTACTTTTGCTTCATTAACTCTTTTTTTGTTTTTAAGGAGTGAACCTAATTTCATATTACTCATATTTTCTCCTACGAACTCTTCTGCGTTCTTTTTATCTTCTGCGTCCACATCCGTTACTTTGAAACTCTGACCACCCACATTAAAGGTATCATCGCCCGATGCTATTGCCTTTGCTCTTTCTGCACCAAACTCATTACCTTCTTTGATTTCATAATATTTACCTAACACCTCACCAATCTCATCATACGATGATTCTAATCTTTGT
>Ga0194133_10009290_pt1 | contig 11286 bp, 16 predicted proteins | sample TA2KigOf40mmetaG_FD_155448 | JGI IMG/M metagenome (GOLD analysis project Ga0194133, IMG submission 155448) | Freshwater microbial communities from Lake Tanganyika, Tanzania - TA2015055 Kigoma Offshore 40m | ecosystem: Environmental > Aquatic > Freshwater > Lake | place: Tanzania: Lake...
TAACTCTGGTTAAAGCATTAGAGGTTGCGTTAGCTGTTGCTTCAGCTATTGTCTGAGCAAAAGCTTGAGCTAGACCAAGGCTACTGGCTAAAACTGGAGCAATGGCAACTAAAAAAGAGGCGCATAAGGAAAGTTTTAAGAATTGTTTAGTTTGTTTTTTCATAGATTTTTGATTGATTGGTTTATTAGAAATTTTATTTTAAGGAAATTTAATAATTAATTTTGATTTAGCAAGTTTTTTTTAAGTAATCGCATTTTGATTTAAAACATCTCAAAATAATTCAATATTCAGTTGAAGTTTATAAACTTTACCAGAGAAAAAACCAATACCAACAGCAATAATTGCAAAAGCGGCAAAAGTCTTACCAGCGCTACCCTGAACAATTCTAAGAGCATTACACATAACTCTGGTTAAAGCATTAGAGGTTGCGTTAGCTGTTGCTTCAGCTATTGTCTGAGCAAAAGCTTGAGCTAGACCAAGGCTACTGGCTAAAACTGGAGCAATGGCAACTAAAAAAGAGGCGCATAAAGAAAGTTTTAAGAATTGTTTAGTTTGTTTTTTCATGAGATGATATTATTAGTATTAAATAATGTTTATTAATTTTATTTTTTTAAAGTTTTTTAAGATGTCAAACTTGTATTTGGTAATTTTGAAATAATTTATATTTTGTAATAAAACATTAAAAAACAGAGTTTGTTGAGGGTTCATTTTTTTGTTAAAAATTAAATTATAATAAAAAATAATCATTTTAACTCTTTTATTTCCCATTCTAGATCGATCCCGAATTTTTCATGAATCTGTTTTTTCGCCTCATTACCAAGATTTAAAAGATCATCCGATTTAGCTTTTCCGATATTTATAAGAAAGTTACAATGTTTTGATGAAAATTGCGCATCACCAAGTTTTTTACCCCTAAAGCCAATAGCATCAATTAGTTCCCAAGCTTTTTTTTGAGGAGGATTTTTAAAAGTACTCCCGCCTGTTTTAGCGCGAATTGGTTGGGAAGATTCGCGCTGAATTTGGAGTTGATTTATTTTTTCTCTCACTAAAATTTTGTCAGTTAAATTAATGCTAAATACACCCTCGATAAAAATATATTTTTTAGCCAAATTATTACCGCGATAGAAAAATCCAAAATCACTATTATTTATTTCCAAAGAATTTCCCTCAAAATCAAGAGCTTTGGCTTTTATTAAATTATTTGAAATTTCTGATCCATAGCATCCTGCGTTCATTGCAATTGCGCCACCAATTGTTCCGGGAATTCCACTTAAAAATTCTAAGCCACCCAGTCCATAATTGTGGCAATATTGAGCAACAGTTTGGCAAAGCGATGCTCCGCCTATTGTAATTGTTGAGTCATCGTGTCGAATTTTAGCGAAATCAGAAGATAGTTTTATTAAAATACCACTTATTCCTTGATCAGAAATAATAACGTTTGAACCCGCTCCTATCAATTGTATTTTGATTTTTGTATCGACATTTTTCAAAAAAGTCGACAAATCTTCTAAATCTTTGGGTTTAAATAAAACTTCCGCTCTTCCCTCAAGATCAAACCAGTTTGGAACCCTAGAGTCAAATTTATATTGACCTCTAACAATTGGAAGCTTTGAGTTATCGATCATATTTTATAATTTCGATTAAAATTGATTCTCTGCCCTCGGCACGAGCTTTTTTTTGATATTTAGTTTCTATCCAATCACTGGGAAAGTTTTGCCATGAATTTTTTGAATTCGCTAACCACTTAAATTTCTTTGAGTTCAAAATATTACTTAAAATCCAAGTTTTATAAGAATTATGATCGGTAGCTATGATAACTTTACCGTTAGGCGTTAAAATTCTCGCTAATAAATTATCGAGAAAGTAATTATTTATGAGGCGCCGTTTGAAGTGTTTAGATTTTGGCCAAGGATCGGGAAATAAAATGTAAATTTTTTCAAAGAAGTCGTCGGGAATTTTGTCAATTATTAGCCTTAAATCATTATTAATTATTTTAAGATTTGATAAAGGATGCTTTTCTAACATTCCCAAAAGATGAACAATCCCATTTAAGTGTGGTTCGCAACCATAGTAGTTTATTGTTGGATTTTCACTGGCCTTGTTAAAAATGAAATCGCCAAAACCAAAGCCAATTTCTAAATGATTGATTTTTTGTGAACTATTAAAGTCTAAAGCTTGATATTCTTTAATTTTATCAGTTAATAAATTTTTTTTATGGTCTGAGAGTTTGCGGCTTTTGATTCGACCAAAGCTTCTAATTATTTTTGGGTTATTTTGCCAGTTTTTCGACTCGCAATAGGTGTCTTTTTCCATCAAATTTTTGAGATAAAAATGTTTTACAGATGTTCAATGCGTATTTGGGCTTTAGAATTCTTGCGCCCAGACAAATTACGTTGGCATTGTTGTGAGCTCTAGCAAGTTTGGCGGTATTTTTGTTGTGGCACAAAGCGGCGCGAATTTGTTTGTGACGATTGGCCGAAATTGAGATGCCAATACCACTCCCGCAAATTAAAATTCCAAAACTTTGGTCATCAATTTTATCGCATAATTTATTGGCAAAATCTGGATAATCGACTGAGTTTTTGGAAGAATCGCAACCAAGATCAAAAACTTCAGTTTGATATTTTTTAAGAGATTCAATTATGAATTTTTTAAGGTTGAATCCGGCGTGATCTGAGGCTATATAAATTTTTTTAGGTAAAAAAAGATTGCCCATTTTATTGGTTGAAAATTTGTTGCAAGACTGCAACTGGGATAGTTAAAAGTAGTCGTATTTGAAGACCAATGCTTATAAAGCCAAGATAAACTATCTTTTGCGATAAGTTTGACCTTTGCGAGCTTTTTTGAGACCGTATTTTTTTCTTTCGACAACTCTTGGGTCGCGAGTTAAAAAGCCACCCGATCTAAGAATTGGTTGGTTTTCTGGGTCGAACAACACTAGAGCTTTGCTGATGCCATGAGATAAAGCCCCAGCTTGACCACTTTTGCCACCACCTAAAATTGTTGCAGTTATATCAAATTTGTTGTCGTTTTTGGTGGCGCCCAACGGAGCTTTGGCAATATTAACTAGAATTTCGCGACCAAAGTAGTTTCTGGCCTCTCTATCGTTAACGGTAACTTTTCCAGAACCTTGTTTAATCCAAACTTTGGCAATTGCATTCTTTCTTTTGCCGGTAGCGTAAGAGCGACCAAGAGAGTCGCGTACTTTTTGATAAACTACTTTGTTTTCAGTTTCGCTATTATTTTTCAAATCGATAATTTTTTCTTTGATAATTCCAGTCATAATTAGTTGGTTTTTTTGTTTTTACGATTCATTGCTCCGACATCAAGTAATTGTGGATTTTGACCTTGATGCTTGTGTTCAGAACCTTTGTAGATATGAAGTTTAACCATTAAATCTCTTTGAAGAGGTCCGCGAGAAATCATTCTGGATACCGCATATTCAAGAATTCTTTCTGGGTGCTTGCCTTCAATAATTTGCCTAGCGGTGCGGTCTTTAATGCCACCTGGAAAGCCAGTGTGCCAGTAGTATAGTTTTTCGGCATATTTTTTGCCGGTAAATTTGACCTTTTCAGCATTTATTACAACAACATGATCACCACAATCAAGATTGGGAGTAAATGTTGTTTTGTGTTTACCGCGTAAAATTTTAGCGATTAAAGTGGATAAACGGCCAACGACCAAGTTTTCAGCGTCTATTAACCACCACTTTTTTTCAATTTCGCTTGGTTTTGCAGTATATGTTTTATTCATAAGTCGATATAACTTTTAGATTTCAATGAGCCCTTGTTAATATTTATGCCATCGCTATTGAAAGATTTTAAATCTGAGTTTTAAATCTTGTTGATTGCGGATGAATTAAGAAAGTCTTTAGAAAGCCCTTAGAAGATAGACCTAAGAGTTTTATGGCCTAAAATTCAATTAACTTATCTAAATAAGGGGCGCACATTTAACTAATTAAAATAACAAATGTCAAACTAATTTTTAGGACTATTTATAAAAATCATTTTTCAACAAACTAAAAAACACCACATCTCTAAATTGATTTTCATGAAAACGATGTTGGCGAAGATAGCCCTCAAGTAAAAATTTATTGCGAATCAATAGGTTGCGAGAAGTCGAGTTTGTTGGTACAACACTGGCCTCAATTCTATTTACATGAAACTCTTTAAAGCCAAAATCACAAATTTTTTTTATGGCGTTACTCATTATTCCTTTTCCCCAATAATCACTTGATAAATCATAACTTATTTCGATTCTTTTGTGATAAGAGTTAAAGCCTGTTAATCCGATAGAGCCAATCATTTTATTGGAATCTTTTTTGGCAATGGCAAAATATGCCCCGTCGCCCCGCAAATAGGTGTTTTTCCAGTAATAGAAATCATGTTTGGCTTCTTCAATATTTTTAGGAATTGTGCATAAAATATGTCTGTTAACCTCAGGTTTTGAGTAATATTCAAAAAAGCTTTCTATGTCGTCTTCGCATTCTTCGCGGATTATGAAATCACCAATATGAAAAATCGGAAGACTTTTTTGGGTAGCGTTAGGATAATTTTCGCAATTGTTCATGAATAAAGAAATTTTTAGTTATTTGTTGATTCTAAGTTTTTATCTAAGTTTTTAATTTCAACGGTTTTTACGATTCTTTTGTCGGCATCAATTACGCGAAATATTAATCGAGATTTTTCAATTTTGTCGCCAATATTGGGTATATTTTTGAAAGCATAGATAGTTAATCCACCAACTGTTTCGGCATCGCAATCTTCAAATTTTATATTAAAAATATCTTCAAATTTTTTAATTTCGACTCTGCCCCCAAATTGATAGGTGGCGTCATCAATTTTTTTGATTTGGAAAAATGAACTTTCAAGAGGAATATCATGCTCATCATCAATTTGTCCAACAATTTGTTCGAGTAAATTTTCGATGGTTATTAGGCCGTCAACCGCTCCAAATTCGTCAAGTACAATAGCAATGTGAACTCTTGCCGAGCGCATCTTTAAAAGCGCTTCAAGTAATTTTGTTGAGCGAGGAATAAACAAAATTTTACGAATAATTTTAGCAATTTCAAATTTATTATTTGAGTCGCATAAAAATTTAGCCAAATCTTTGCTATGAATAAATCCAACGATATGATCGATATTATCGCGATAAACTGGAATTCGAGTATGTTCTTCATCGGTAATAATTTTTTTAATTTCATCAAGCGACGAGTCTTCTCGAATAGCAATTATGTCCGATCTGGGCGTCATGGCGGTATTAATTTTTTTGTCGCCAAAATTAACCATATTGCGAAACATTTTTTTCTCTTCGCTAGTTATAAATCCTTCATTTTCATATGTTTCGGTGACATGATTAATGATTGAAGAAAATGATTTTTTGTTTTTTTTACCCAATAAATTAAAAAATAAATTTATGAGTTTTTTGAAGCTAAAATTTTTGTAAGATTTCATTTAGAATACGGATTGTTAATGCCTAATTGTTTGAGAATTTTAATTTCTAAGTTTTCCATCACGGATGCCATTTTTAAATCTTCGTGATCATATCCAATAAGATGAAGAATGCCATGAATGACAAGGTGAGTCAAGTGTTCATTAAATTTTTTATTATTATTTTTTGCCTCGTTTTTAATATATTCAAATCCCAAAATTATATCTCCTAAAAATATGTATTTAGCTTTTCCTATGGCATTTTTGAGGCCATGTTTTTGGATAATTTTTTCATCTAAATTGGCGAATGATAAAACGTTAGTGGGTTTATCGATATTACGAAATTGTTGATTAATTTTTTTGATTTGTGTGTTTGAGCAAAGACTAATTGAAGCTTCAAAAAGGCTTCCATTTTTTAGGTATTTTTTAAGTGGCGACAATTCAATTAATTTAACGCTTTGAGATTTAATAAATTTTTCAATATCGTTGATTTCTAGCCATCTTTTTGATTTAACTTCGACCTCGATATTTATTGATTTGACAACTGATTTAATTGGTGATTTTAACTGTGATTTTGATTGGGGCATAATTTAAAGTTTTTAGGACATATTCTGCATGGATTTTCACCACAAAATATTGCTGAATCTTGATTTTTTGAAGTTGCTAATACGACTTTTGATAAAGCATTGATGAAGCCTCTGTCGATGTTTAAAGCGTTGACTCGATGATATTCGGCGATGCCGATTTGTTCGGATAATTCTTTATATTCGATATCTAGTTCAACCAAGGTTTCGGAATGATCAGAGACAAAAGCAATCGGGACAATTACGGGAATTTTTTGGTCGAGGGCGACTCGCCTAATTTCTTGCTCTAGACTTGGAGAAGTCCATTTTAGTGGACCAACTTTAGATTGATAACAAATTTGGTGGTCAATTTTGTCAATATTGAGAGTATCGTTTTTTTTAATCATAATCGTAAGATTATCGAGGATATTTTTAACGCTATTTTCAATCTGAAAAACATAGGGATCGCCTTTGTCTATAACCTTTTGAGGCAATCCATGAGCCGAAAACAAAATGCGAATATTTGAGTGATTTTCGATCTTAATTTTTTGAAGAGTTTTAAGGATATTTTGGCAATGAGATTTTATAAAATCATCTTGATCTGGATAACAGCAAACAATTTTTATTGGTATTTTATTGCTCATAAAATTATCTCCAAAATCTTTAATTGAAGATGCGCTGGTAGTTGATGAATATTGTGGATAAAGCGGAAGAAGAATTATTTCGTCGGGTTGATAATTATGAATTTTTTCAACAACTTCATGAGCAAAAGGGTGCCAATAGCGCATAACAGTAAAAACCTTGAAATTGCCACTGAAGGATAATTCTCTTTCAAGAGAGTCAGCTTGTGATAAAGTGATGTCTAGTAATGGAGACTTACCGCCGATTTTTTGGTAAATATTTTGGGCTTTTATCTCTCTTTTTGATGAGATGAGTTTAGCAAGTAAAAATCTGAATGGTTGGGGTAACGAAATTATCGCTTTGTCATTAAAAAGATTGAATAAAAAAGGCTTAACCGAGCTTAATTTATCTGGTCCGCCAAGATTAAATAAAATTACTGCGGTTTTATGATTAAATTTTGGCATAACGAGAATTTTTTATGATAAGTAAAATAAAAAATATGATGCAATGAATAAAAATAATGGTCGGCGCAATCGAGAGTTTATAATTTGAAGCAATTAAAAGTCCAAATAACGAAACGCAAACACCAATAATTACGCTTTTAATAATCATTTCGAGAGGTTTTTTTGAAAAAATTCGTGCACATGCGCTTGGAATGATCATCAGTGCGGTAATTAAAAAAATTCCTGTAACCTTTATGGCAAAGGCAATCATCAGAGATAATAAAATCATAAAATAAAAATTAATCTGACTTTGATTGATATTTCTGACTGTCGCAATATCGGAGTTAATTATACTTATAAGGAGTTTATCTAAGTAAAAATAAATATAAGCCAAAATTAAGGCGCACATTGCAGATATAAGGGTAAGATGAGTTTTAGAAATTTGAGAAATATCGCCAAAAAGAAATTCTTCAAACTCAAAATTTTTATTAAAATTTTCATTAAATAGCACTGCGCAAGCAATAAAAAAATATGAAAAAATCATAACCACACTATCGATAGCAAAAGATTTTTGGCGTGAAAATAAATTGATTAGCGCGGTAAAAACAAGATTAAAAATAATTAAAATCATAACCTGATCAGCTTCTAAAAAAACTCCGATAGCAACTCCAAAGAGAGTTGAGTGTGACATTGCGTCGCCATAAAAGGAGAGCTTTTTCCATAAAACTAAATTTCCCAAAATTGCGCAAGAAATTGCACAAGCTATGATTGTTAATATTGAAATTAAGGAATAATTTTCGAGCATCAATTGATTGAAAATATTGTTTGAAATTGGTGATATTATATTTTAAAAACTTTTTGTTGCGCAATTAAAATTATCAAATTCTCAAAAAATCATCTCATAACGAATGGATTTTTGTTTATGAATAACTTTTTTCTATGAATGAATTTTCTTCGGACGGTCATAAAAACATAAAATTTTCTGAAAAACTTAAGGGTTTTTTGTATAAACTCATTCACTATATTGGTATTATTTTTAGTATTTTGGTAGCGATATACGCTCTGTATAATTTGATGCCAGAATTTATTAAATTTTGTTTTGGACATATTATAAAAATTATAAAATCTGATTATCCGAACCTTTAATTTTCTTGTTTCATCAATTTATCCGGTAAATCTTAAACCGAAATTTAAAGTCTAAATTTTAGTTTCAATTGTTTTTAAATTTTAAGCCTAAATTTGACATTTAAATAAAAAAATATTTCAATGACGGTCTCAAAATTTATCCAATCTAAAAAAACTAAAACTGCAAACAATGGTTAGTAAATCTTTAGTCTCAAGCTCTAAGTCTAGTTCTAAACATAATTCTATCAAAGATTTTAAAAAAGACGAGTTGCTTGGTTTTTATCGAGAAATGTTGTTGATTCGAAGATTTGAAGAAAAAGCCGGCCAGCTCTACGGAATGGGTCTTATCGCCGGATTTTGTCATTTATATATTGGTCAAGAAGCTATCGCTTCGGGCATGCGCTTCACTATGATTGAAGGCGATAAAGTTATTACAACTTACCGTGATCATGGGCACATGATTGCTGTGGGTTCTGATCCCAAGAAAATTATGGCTGAATTGCTTGGTCGTCGTGACGGTTCTTCAAAAGGCAAAGGCGGATCAATGCATTTATTTGATCTTGAAAAGCATTTCTACGGTGGTCATGGAATAGTTGGGGCGTCGGTGCCAATTGGCGCAGGCCTTGCCTTTGCAGATAAATATAAAGGCAACAACAACGTAACTTATTGTTATTTTGGAGATGGCGCGGCTCATCAAGGTCAAGTTTATGAGGCCTTTAACATGGCAAAATTATGGAACTTGCCGGTTTTATTTATTATTGAAAATAATCATTACGCTATGGGGACTTCAGTTTCCCGGTCATCTTCAATTGATCAGCTACACAAGCGTGGAATCGGATTTAATATCCCCGGTGTAAAAATTAATGGCATGGACATTTTTGATGTAATCAAGGATGGCCAGAAATGTGTTGATTATGTCAGATCTGGCAATGGTCCAATGATAATTGAAATGGACACTTATCGCTATCGGGGTCATTCAATGTCTGATCCGGCTACCTATCGCTCAAAAGAAGAGGTGAATTGTAAAAAAGATCTCGATCCAATTGATACTTTACGCAATAATATTTTACAAAATAGTTTCGCCAGCGAAGGTGAAATCAAAAAAATTGATGATGAAATTAAAAATCAAGTTAACGAAATTGTTGAATTTGCAAAAAATAGCCCCGAGCCTGATGAATCAGAGCTTTTAACCGAGATATACAATTAAGATATGACTCTCAGAAAACTTACCGTACGCGAAGCCCTCAGAGAAGCAATGGCCGAGGAAATGCGCAAACATCCCGAAATATTTGTGATGGGAGAAGAGGTCGCCGAATATAATGGTGCCTACAAAGTTACCCAAGGTCTTTTGGCTGAGTTTGGCTCCAAAAGAGTAATCGATACCCCAATTACCGAACACGGTTTTGCTGGTTTAGCAGTTGGTTCGGCTTTTGCTGGGCTTCGTCCAATTGTTGAATTCATGACTTTTAACTTTGCCATGCAAGCCATTGATCAAATTGTCAATTCTGCTGCCAAAACCAACTACATGTCGGGAGGGCAAGTTAGATGTCCGATCGTTTTTAGAGGTCCAAATGGCGCTGCCGCTAGGGTTGGAGCCCAACATTCGCAATGCTATGCTTCATGGTATGGTTCAATTCCCGGTCTGAAAGTTATAGCTCCCTACTCTTCTGCTGATGCAAAAGGTTTATTAAAATCGGCAATTCGCGATCCTAATCCGATAGTTTTTTTAGAAAATGAAATTACTTATGGGTTTAATTTTGAAGAAGAATATGACGACGATCATGTTGTTGAAATTGGGAAAGCGAAAGTTTTGCGCGAGGGTTCGGATATTACGATTATTGCCTTCTCTCTAGTTGTTAAGTATGCTCTTGAAGCCGCTCAAGAACTTGATTCTATTGGTATTTCTGCTGAAGTGATCGACCTTAGAACTATTCGACCGATTGATCGTCAAACAATTGTTGAATCGGTTAAAAAAACTTCACGATGCATTACGGTTGAAGAAGGTTTCCCCTTTGGCTCTGTTGGTAGCGAAATCGCTTCAATTTTAATCGATGAAGCTTTTGATTATCTCGATGCGCCAATTAAAAAACTTACTTCAGTTGATGCGCCTTTGCCATATGCAGAAAATCTTGAGAGACTGGCTCTTCCTAAAACTCGAGATATTGTTAGAGTTGCCAAAGAATTATGTAATAAATCTTAGTAATTAAAAATTATTTAACTTATTTAATGATATTTCACAAAGTCAAAATAGCTTCATAAAATGGTTATCACACGATATACAATATACAATTTTGTTAAAAAAAATCGCATTAATAAATCTGTTTTTTTGTCTTATTGCATAGCCTTTTCGTTAATTTTTTATTTTATGTTCGTATCGATTTTTGGAGATAAAGGCTTAATTGAATATTATTCTCTTAAAAAAGAATCTCGCAGAATTGAGAACGATAAAGTTGAATTAATTAACAAAATCCGCATCAAAAAAGACATGATTAAAGCTATGGATTATGAGTCTCTCGATCTTGATTTAGTTGATGAGCAATCGCGCAAAATACTTGGTTATGTTGGTAAAGACGAAATTGTAATTTACCAAGACAAAGATTCAAATGGCGTAAGTGATAAATCTAAAAAATAGCACATGCTTATTAAGCACGAAATACTTCGAAAACTCTTTCACATCGCCCTCTCTCTAATTCCCCTCCTCTATATAAATCTTGGAAAAACAAGTTTTTTGTGTCTATTCATCCCGTTGGCAATTGCCATAATCGGCATTGATTATTGTAGGTGCAAATATAATTCCGTTGGCTCTGCTATTACCCCGTTTTTTAAAATTATTATGCGCGAAAAAGAGTTAAGTAGAAAACATCTGTCGGGCGTGTCTTGGGCCTTTTTTTGTGCAGTAATAAATTTTACAATTTTTCATCCAGCTGTGGCGGTGACTGGCTTTTTGATATTAACTTTTGCAGATGCTATGGCGGCGGTTGTCGGAAAATCAGTCAAAAGTGCAAAATTTTACCAAAAATCTCGAGCTGGCTCATTAGCCTTCTTTTTAACCTCGATTTTAGTTATAATTTTATGCGGAATTTATTTTGATTGTCGCTTGCCAT
>Ga0194133_10009296_pt1 | contig 11283 bp, 16 predicted proteins | sample TA2KigOf40mmetaG_FD_155448 | JGI IMG/M metagenome (GOLD analysis project Ga0194133, IMG submission 155448) | Freshwater microbial communities from Lake Tanganyika, Tanzania - TA2015055 Kigoma Offshore 40m | ecosystem: Environmental > Aquatic > Freshwater > Lake | place: Tanzania: Lake...
TTGTTCATGTGATCGATCTGCACAACCATCAATCCTGACTGTGGTAACCATCATATTAGATGATTATTTAAAGACAAATCCTGGGGTCAAAGATTTGCCCCGACCGGGGACTGAACCCCAGCCTCACAGTCCACAATCAGATGCCATAACCATTAGGCCATGGCGACCCATTCATCTCAAAGAAATGATTAATTAAGGCAAATCCAGGGGTCAAAGATTTTGACCAGGCCAGGGATTAAACCCTGTACCTCCCAGTTCTCAGCCAGTTGTCATAGCAATGAGCTACAACGACAATTGATTGTTGTGCAGACCACATAAACAAAAAACCCTGATTTAATTATCAAAAACACAAAATAATTACATCAGAAAAATACCATTCCCAAAATATTTAACCAGGGATAGTTCAGGTGACTAAAAATCATAGCTTTTTGGTTAGGATATTCAATTAAGTTTTCATTTGATTCCTTGGGGGTCGTAAAAGCCCATGGCGATGACAACTGGGAGCTTCAGTGTTTGATCCCTCGCCTAAGCTAATCTTTGACCCCTATGTTGGCCTTATCTAGTCACCTAATCAGTCAGAGAGGTTTTAGTCCGTCTTTAGGCCCGCATTTCCATGTAAAAATAATCAAAAAGTGTTCAATAGTAAGTAATAAAAATAGAAATCATTGTTGGATGACTGAAAAAAGACCTCCAAAGATTGCTATGAAACTTTTGTAATCATAAACACCACTAACTTAGTGTTGGAATAATCAGTCTCCATACAAGCTATTTTTACTATCACCACATTTGAGCACCAAGCAACTTAATGAGGAATATTCAAGTAGGGAAATTTTCTTTTTAAATTAAAAGAAACTTGGTTTGCATGACTCAGGTTTCTTGAATGAGAACTAAAACTCTTGAAGAGCCATTTTTCTATTTCCAATGCAACTGTTTCACTCAGCCAAATTTAAGCTATCACTGCTAAGACTGGAACCATTCAAAAGTTGTACCACTGCATGTCATAAAATATATTTGGCACCACCTAACTTGTTAAGCTTGCAATTGGATTTATTTGTGTTTGAAATTTGACAATCAAAAAAAGCAAATCAAGACCAATTGTGAGAACAGAAGAAACCTTATAATCAAATTTTCCTCCCTTTTTCCCATATTTGCCAATTCCAGAGTGTTTATTTTAAGAAAAAACATATCAATCACTTCTCTAAATCCTACACAAAATTTTTCTACCATTCAAGAAATTGTTGATTGAATAAAATAAATTTCCTGTTTTGGAATGTGTTGTCTAAGAATCAAACCAACAACTTGATTTTAACAGGCAGGTGGGCTGAGAAAACCCAAAAACTGTTGTTTGGTCGGTTGGTTTTACCTTTCAGCCACTGTGTTCATCATCTTGTCAATTCCTAACGGTATTTGGCCATCGTGCTGATGATTAACTGACTTAACTTGCAGAGAAAGTTTCAAATTTTCAAGTTGGTTGAGATGTTTTATTTCACTGAGGTACAACTCACTGGGAAACAAAAATCAATTTCGAGAGAAATATGTTTTATGTTTAACAGATGAAATTAAAAAAACCGTTTTATTTAAACGAACATCTGTGATCTTCAAAGATTTTCCCAATGATTTTTGTACTGCAGATTTATTTGAGACGTTCCAGATTTCTTTTTTCTTCAAATCATGGTTCTGCTATCTAGAAAGAAAAAGTTGTGAATATTGAATAAAACAATTTTCCAAAAGACTTTCGCACATGAATTATTGCTCACATCTTACATTAATTTATGATATTAACTTTAGAGTGTTAGGTTTTCAAATTTTCACCAAGTTACTGTCAGGTCATAGCAAACCTATCATTTTCAATTTTAAAGTTGAATCTTAGAAATTAAAGCTTTTTCTAAAACTTACCACAGTTTAGAGACAAAATTGGAAAGTTCCTTAGAAATTGTAGTTAGAAAAGGCTGTTTTACAAGGCACGAGTAAATGCTGAAAATACTGGATTTGATTTAGCCAAACAAGGAAACAATCAAGGTTAGTTAGATTTCTATGCAGTAAGTATTTTACTTTTCCAAATTTTTCTTTCTCTTGATTAAGTTGATAAATTTGAACTCAGGTAGATTAAAACTGAAAAATTGAATAATCCTGAGATTTACAGAGCGAGTTAATAACCATTGGTTATCAAAACTATTGAAAGGAATCCCTTTATATTGGATACTAGAATTTCAAATGAAATTGAAGATAAATTATTTGATTTATACTTTCTATTTTTAAGATAGTTCTAAGACTACTTTTTTGAAATAGTAAAAACTGCATGCTAGCGTTGAAATCACCCAATCCAAAAAACTATTTTGTAATATTTAGTAAAATATTGTGGAACTTTATCAGTTTATTAGACTCACTCAATGTTGATTCACATTCAACACATTTTTTTGAGTCATTACAGCATATTTTGTCTGCCCTAGATGCCTCAAGGTACTTTCCCAGTCTGGCGAGAAATAATATTGACACTGCCAAGATTTGACCCACATAACCCAACCAAAGATGTTGATTTTCAGCCAATTAAATCAAATTTTAGGCCAGGGCAATCTTTTGATCCCAAGACTGAGACTTTTACAAAACAACAATTCTCAGGTGAATCAGCAATTCTTATCCCAGCTTGACTAAAACATCAAATTGCATTATTTAAGTGCAATACTGATTCTAACGATGACATTTTCTATTTTTCATACTTGTTGACTTTGTTATTCTGTATTTGTTTTCAAACAGATATGAACTTGGAGGTTAATGTATGAAAAAGTGAGCCAGTAATAGCTGAAGGTCGATGTGAAACGACACGTGAAGATATGAATTCACAATGTCAGAAATTTCGTCACATTCAATCTACACCACAATTGAAAACATAACTTTTTTATTAGTGTGTTCATTTTTTCAATGAGAATTTGAAAAGATCCAGATGATTTTCATTTGCAATAAGAACTATTTAGACATGAAAGAGCAAGAAGTAGATTTTCTAAAAGACAAGCTTGTTGACAATATCAAGGTCAATTTGATTGAATCATAAGAAGTATGAAATTATTTGTGTAACAGTAAAAAATGTAACTGACTTTGTCATTCCAATGAATAAAGCAGAGCAAAAAAGTATAACTAAAAGTTTACATTTATGGCAAGTGAATTTCAAAAAGCATTTCACTTGACCAATTTTTCTGTTCGAAAGTAGGGTTTTGCAGGTCTCAATTTTATCTCAAAAAGCATAATTTTACATTCTAGAGCACTGAAAGTTCAGTCAAGTGCCAAAAATTACTTTAATGTTGAAATGTTAACACACTATTATTCTAGAAAACACTATTTCATAAGGCAAACCAAGCAGAAAAATAAATTCTAGTTGAGTTATAAAACTCAGACAAATGTAGATAAGATGAGAAGTCTCTTGGAGGAAGAGCTTTTTGAAGTTTACAAATGGCTTATCCTTCAAAAGTTGAAAACTTTCAAGACTCTAAACTTGGTAAATTTTAGACAGTTTTAGTGACAATGAAGAGTTTTTTTGGATTACTAAATCAGACTAACCTAATATGATAATTTTCAATCACTCAAAAGTCAAGAAAAATTGGATTCAAATTAATCCCAAAAACTCTATGTAGAGAATGTCTGGAATGTATACTATTTTTAAAAAATCAAATTCCATTTCATTATGTATAATTAGTTTTTAAAAAATCACAATAATTTCAAGGACATGTAAACAAAAACAATTCAATGTTCAATCATTAAAAATATCATTTGTAATCCAGGACAGCGTGCAGCTTGAAATTTCACTTCCAAATTGGTGTTTGTGCTGGGCCCGAACCTCTGACGAAACTGCTAGCAGAAAGTTTCTCCACCACAACCCCCCACACACCTACCACACACACGTGGTTGGAGAAAAAAAAAGTTTCTCGTCCGTCAAGTGTGTATATGCTGACGAACAGGTGAGGTGGGGGAAAGAAAGAGGGGGTACCTCTATCAGCAGGTCGACTTCAGCTCTGTATAAATAGATATGCCCTCTTTGTTGTAATCATCAGTCGTGTTAGTGACTTCAAAACAGTGATTCAGTTTTCAGTTCCAACTCTCTAAGAGGAGGAAAGTTTTTAGTATAAAAACACATTTTTTGTCTCGCAGAAAACTCCAAAAGGTACGTAAATTTCTCTTTTCTTTATTGCACAAAAATTATATTCTCCTCACATATAATGAAAAATTGGTTTTTTTGTGTGTGTGCGTCGATTTAAAATGAAAACTAACAATGAAAACAATTAACTTTTTTTTAATGGATGTGGCAAATTTTAATTTCCCAAAATTTGAGTTGTTGTTTTTCAAAAAAAAAGGAAAAGCAACAGCTTTTCATTTCCACAACTTTAACTTGTAATTACTTGTACAAAAGAATTTCATTTTTTATTAAACCAGCCTTTGAAAAAAGTCCAACCAAGTTGATTGAGCAATATCTTTTTATCTCTAAATATAATTAAAGAGGCCCTCCAAAAAAAATGAAAACAATATTTTTCTGTAGACAAACATCTGATCTGCACATTACGAATTTTATGTTGTTTTTTAGCTGAAAAAATCATTCATTCACATTCGTTTATCTTTATGCACAGCAAGGAAAAAACTTTTTTGACATAGAAATTTCTTGATGAAATACAGGACATTTGCACCTTTTTTATTACAACAGGAACAAAAATTTATAATTACATAAAAAATTACGACAAAAACAAAAATTTATTGTTCAATCATTTGACCAAGAGACAAACAACAACTTCAACAAGCAAATATGATAACTTTTGCTTGTGAGCTACAAAACAAAAAAAGGACTTAATTTATAAGGGCTTAATAACTGCAAATTTTTCCCCCTTATCCTTCTTAACTATTGAATGTGTGTGTTTGTTTTGCACCCATTTTTTAAATGAAGATGAAAAATATATTGATGTTTTATGAAATCATCAAACTTTAATAATTTTTTCATCTCCATCAAAAACTGTACAGTTAATGCCATGTTTTTTGTTTTGTTTCATTGATTAAATAATTTTTTTGAAAAATTAAAACTTAATTTTTAACTAACAACTGTAAAAAGATAAAAATATCATGAGTGTAAGCAAAAAAATACATGATGTGATATGAATGTCCCAAAAGCAAACTATGTTCGTGTATAAACTATGTATCCTCACCAGTCAGCACAGGTCACCAGAATGCAAAATTCTGTTTGTATTTATGAAACAAAAGATCAACTGAAACTCAAACTGAATCAACTCTGGTAGAAAATTGAGGTTATTATATTCTATCAAAAGAAACCAGAAACTTTTTTTTCAAAGTAATTGTTGTGCATATTAGATCTTGAAAGGTTAACAGACAATAAAGCAATGCCGGGGCATTTTGAAATTAAATGATTAAAAAGTAAAGTCATATTTTCTCTTTTGTTACCTGCCTATTTGGATTACCTTTAGTAACTTTGGCAACTGTAAAAGGTCTGAACAAAATTGTGCCTATTTATCAAAATCAAAATGAGGTGAGGTTTAATAGAACACATCTCATAAAATTCTGTTTGATTGTGTGAAAAGAATTATTAAAGTCACTCCAACTCTCATTACTCACTCATTCCTAACCTCATTGGTTTTTCTTTCAATTGATTCAAAAGATTGTCTCAAGTGCAATATTTTCGTCATAGGATATTGTGAAACCTTTTTTTTACTTAATCTACAAAGTTAGTTGGGACAGGGAGGGTAAAAAACTAGACATGTTGCAATCACCATATGCTTCTTTGAACATGTGGAAATTAAAGTGCTTTATGGACAAGCCAGCAGTAATATTTGTTTGGTAATCAAGTGGTAGAATGTAAAATGTATTTTACCAAAATAACTAAATATCCAATGACCTATTTGTACCTGAAGAGGGTGAGGAAAGTGAGTGAGTAAGTAAGTGAGAGAGAGTTTGGCAAAGCAAGGTTGTCTCCTACCTGACAGGTTTTCCTTCATTTTCTTTCACTTCATTGGTCAAGGCAAACCTTCAGAGAGAGAATGAGAATGAAAAAGAGAGAGGTTTTTAAAACTTGAAAGGTCTAAGGTGGGGGTAGGGAGATTAACTAACACATGGCACAATTCTCCACTGGGTCAAATTCCTCCCATCAGGTCAAAATGAGGAAGATTGCTATTTTGAAGAAGGGTTTGCATGCAAAGATGATGGTGGTGATGATGAAATGTTTCAAAAAAGCCCCTTCTTTTCATTTTGCCTTTTTCTCAACATTACCTCATAGTTTTTCAAGACATTCAAATGTGTGCAGGAGGGCTTTGTTGATAGGAATGTGTGCTTCATTTAAACATCTATATGACCACTCAGGCAAGCAATTGTATAAACCATAGAAATAAAAGCAGGAACAACAAAACACCAGTCAGTCACCTAACAGTAAAATGAAGAAGAAATTCTTGCCAAGAGCAGCCACAGAGTTGATCTTTTTTCTATCTCAAATCTCTGAACAGTCTTGATTTTTCCCAATAAACAATCCATTTCATTCTTGGGATAAAGTTTAGGGATTATTAGTGTAAGAAAAAAATATAGTTTTCAAACACATCTGTTGTTACTCTTAGAAGCAGAGGTTGAGACATTTTCTAACTTAACGGTACTGGTACTTTTGGCATTTTCTTTTCCTCTGAACTATTTTTTTGAAAAATGCCATGCCTTGTGCGCTTGGCTGGCATGAAAAACCAAACCTACAATTTGACCTACTTCGTAAAGAATGATTTATAAACCAAGAGAAAATGGAGGTGGATGAAGCTGAAGAAGAAGTTGATTCTTGAGAGAAAACTTGAATCTTTTTCTCTATCCAGCTTCTTCTTTTTGCACTTTACCTTCTCTCTTCTTCTTTCATCTTAGATGCCCCAACATGAAAAAAATCAATCAATCAACATTTTTTTTTAACTTTCTCTTTACGATTTTCTGATAATTAAAACATCTAGCTTTTTCACCTCTCTTCACTTTTTCATGGTTATTCATTTAACAATTAATTGACTATCTCGACAACCACCACTATTGTTGTTTTCCTTAAAAGTTGTTTAAGCTTTTATGATTAATGGGTGACCTCACATCTTTTAGGCACTTGACAGATCCAAGATGTAAAACAAATATCCCATTTTGCTTATGTTGACGCATGCATAGGACAATTTCCTTTTTGAAAGTTGCCAAAATTATTGAAGGGAAGTACCTAACTGGCATTTGTAATTTTTAAAGGCCAGATGGTTTGAAAGGGAACTCTTTAACTTGCTCCTGGCTGCTGCTCAAATTGGCTTTGTCTGATACTTCAGGATAAATTTTAAATCACAAAAAGAAAGTAAAATGGTGACACAATCAGTTCTTGCCTCCTGGTGGGTCTATACATGTTTATATCAACATTGTCTGCACACTTTTGCATTAAATTGAAAGTATGAGATGAAAAAAAAGTTTTAAATTGTGTTGTTTTATTAGATATCACCAAACCCCCCTTAAAAAACTGCCCCATAAATTTTAAGTTGTGTGTTGAGGATTGATGTTTTGCAAAAAAAAACTACTAAGAAATTTGAAAACAACAACCTTGCAACTGGTTGCTTTTGTAGGTGAAGCACCAGAATCATTATGAAGGCCTTTGGGTTAGCTATCCTCTTGCTGGGTCTCTCCTATGCATCAGCAAACACACTCGAAGAGAAAAACGACTTGGTTGACCAACAAGCCAGGTTCTTGTACTACAACGGGTCCAGCACAGCTGCTGCCATTACCCTGCTGGGAGCCCTCATTCTCCTTGGTGTCATTGCCTACCTTATCTACGTAGGCGGTGTTCTCAGCACTCAGGGTAGCAGTGGCTATGGATACAATAGGAATGACCATCTTTACCAGAACGATTATGAACATAATTATGCCCAGTATAGGTAAGGGTATAATAAAAACGCAGATAAAACACACAAAAATCACCTTCTTGTGACCATAAAAAAGTGTTTTTGAAAAGCCAAATACTTGAAGAAATTCTTGATAATACTTAATTCTCTATCATCATTCTTTCTCTTAAACTATCATTACAACTACTTGATTGTATCTCTTATAGTTCATAGTTTACAACTTTAAACTCAATTTGATGATCAAAATGAGCCACATTAAATAGCTGTTACAATTGCACAATTTTCTGTGCTTTCTCATTGACATCAAAGTACTCTGTTTGTGCATGGATATCCCAAATTAGGTTTTGCATGTAAACTGTGTACAAATTTTTACGATTTACTTTTAACATTTTAATCCAACCTTGATTGGGGTAACCATGTGCAAAATATTGATAAGTTATTCCAGTTGTTTGTCTACTATTTACATCAATTGTTAAATCCCTTGATTGATTGACTGAGAAAACTTCTGGTCCTGAAATATTTTAGTGATATCATTTTTACTTACCATTGTTAGATAGAAAAAATGAAGGAGCTATTTGTCCTGTCTATGTTGCTGGTGGTTGTGACTGCCAACAACTTTTACGACAACGTCGACGTTGGCGACTTTTTTGCCGAGAGCCAGGCTCGAACCTTTTACTTCAATGCCTCTAATACAGCGACAAGTGTTACCCTTTTGTCCATTTACTTGATGGCTGGCCTCATAGCTTACCTGTTGTATACAGGGTATGCCCTTTCACCACAGAGTAACGCTAACTTCAATAGGGTTCAGTTCAATGACTTTGCTAGGTAGGTGGCCTGAAGAAATAATCTCAAAGATATGTGGAAAAAACTCGCAGAGAACCGAGTTTCAATGTTTGTTTGTTTGTTTGTTGTCATATGTCATGCATGTGATCAATTTGTACATAATGGACTTGACAAATTTATATTTTTCATATTTCATTTTTACAAACAAACACATACTTATGCATGCCATACCATTTCTAATGACCTACTCCATCCTCCTTTAACTGGCCTTTGATTAATAAACCTCAAATAACCCTGAAAGGCTGCATTGTGAAAAGTAAGGAATAAAAATCAAATTTGACAAATTGAAGTGGGGCCATAAATTTTTTCTTTTTATGTTTCTGAGAGGATGGGGGAGTGAAAAAATTCATTCTTTTCTAACCTTTACTTTTTCAATACTTTTCTTAACTGATCTTCTCTCCATTGGCAGAGATGTTCCAACCAGTCTTTATTGGTCTTGCTACTATTTTCTGGATGTCAGTAGATGGTATTGCTGCTTTTAATTTTGATCAAGGCGACTTGAGCCTTATGACAAGTGAAGGCAATGCAAGATACTTGTGGTTCAATGCCACCTACTTGCCAACAGTGGTGTTCATGTGGGGATTGCTTTTCACCTTGGTCGCAGCCTTTGTCATTATTTATTACACTGGGGTTAGAAACTTTGACAACACTTACGAAGTGGAAGGCTTCAATGAACATCCACATTATTATTCTGACAGTAGTAGGTATGAGGTTAGTGTTTTTTGCCCTTTGCTGAGAAGGGAAAATAGGGAAAGTTAGAGCATTTAAATATTAGAAATGACTAAATATTCCAGAAAACTGCCACCACAACCTACTTTCTCTTTTGCACAACTGCCTTTTTGTTCTCTTTATCTTCTTTTCCCTTCTTTCTTCCCTTGACAGCTGTTTGTCTACAATATGAATGAGAAAAAAGAAATTTGGGTGCTTTTTTGCATACCTTAAAATCCCTTAATTAAATAATGAACAAAATGACCTGCCTCTTCCACCTATTATGTGTGAATGTCTATAAAAAAGTATGTCAAGCTTCAAAAAGTTAATTAACATTAACTTTACCCACTAGATGTTTTTGGCCTTCTGCTCCTCACTGTTATTGGTACTGGCTGGTAATTGTCATGGCCAGGAATTGGACTTTGACGCTAACCATATCAGCAGCAGGACTTTGTATTTCAATTCAACCTATGCCGGCTACTGGATAATTGGTGGGATTATTGCTGCTGTTATTGCTGTCAAGATAGCAGCTGCGGCCTACTACCTTTATGACTACTATTACGTCCCAGCCAGGGTTGATGTAAATCAAAATCCATATTATCAGGACCAGAACTATCTTAGCCAAAACAATTATTACCATTATAGGTAGGTAGTATGACAAATGAACACTGCATGCTTTTTAGCAAGCTTTCTAAATACTTCAGGGTGTTTGTCTACTCCAATCTAATCCAATTTGAGGTGACTTATGAGTGTGTGTTTGTGTGAAACAAGTCCATATCTTTGTTTTTCATCTTCTCTTTCTTAGCTAGAGCCATGGACCTCAATGTTGATTATTTTGAGGAGAGTGGGAGACTTATCAACATAGCAAATTACGCCAACCTGACCGGATACTTTGTACTTTTGGGCATATTTTTTGTGTTCGCTTTTGCCATTTTCTTGTTCTTCTATGACTTGAAAACGGCACCAACTGGGGGAAGGTCAGGCAACTACGAATGGAACTATGGACGGTATGGCTCAGTGTAGAAAAGTTCCTCCTCTCTACCTCCTCAACTTTGCAAAATGGACTTGGCAAAGTGGGTGAATGCGGGTGTGTGGTTGTTTAAGAAACGGAGATTCACATTCAGCCGCTCTTCATATTTGAAATCCATAAAATCTTTGAAACATGTAAACTAAATGTCCAACACTCACACAGACTTCCTTCGTAATGGTCTGGACAGTCCTCCTCCTGCTGACCGCTGGGGGCATGGCAAATTGCTTCGATTTGATGGATCCCTCTAGTCTGGGGAATTTCGACCTAAGTCGCACCATTTACCTCAACTCAACTTATGTGGCTTATGCAGTGGCAGCTGGAGCTGTGATTATTCTTATCATTGCTGTTGGACTTTACTTGTATGATTACTACTATGGCTCCACCTCAAAATCCAGCTACACTGGCAACGAGTATAGTGGCTACTACTACCAAGGTGGTAGCGGTAATTACGGTTACTCGGGTCAAAAGTATTACCATAGGTAGGATTTTTAAGCACTGGAAAGAGAGGGGGAGGATTGTCAATTTGTTTCATTTGTTTTTATCTAACCTCATGCACTGCAGCCAATAGTTTGAGGTCATTCCACAAACACGTTTAGTGTTAGTAATAGTAGCACCACCTATCTCACATTAACCTAAAAGTGTCTTATGCAGATTTGTGATGACACTTTTCATGGCTCCACTTTATTAACAAATTTCACTCAATCTAAGCAAAGTAGATACCACAACCAGGGAGGTTACTTCAATTACTTTATGAAAGTATATAGGTCTAGGGGATGAGCAAGATTGTCAATTTGTTTTTTTATTTTTTGCTTCAATCATTGCAGCAATGAG
>Ga0194133_10009302_pt1 | contig 11280 bp, 9 predicted proteins | sample TA2KigOf40mmetaG_FD_155448 | JGI IMG/M metagenome (GOLD analysis project Ga0194133, IMG submission 155448) | Freshwater microbial communities from Lake Tanganyika, Tanzania - TA2015055 Kigoma Offshore 40m | ecosystem: Environmental > Aquatic > Freshwater > Lake | place: Tanzania: Lake Tanganyika...
GCCACGGCCAGCGCCAATTCCTTGAGTTAGCGCAGTTTTACCGGCTCCCAAAGGCCCAGAGAGAACAACTAGATCTCCAGCCTTTGTTTTCGAGGCAATAAATTGACCGAGCTCGCGCATCTCATCGACTGAGTTCACTTTGCGCATTTGATAAGGCTATCCAAAAAATGAAGCGGGGCCCGGTTTCCCGGGCCCCGTTCACTTATTACTAACTAATTAACCACCAGGTTAATCAACCACCTAGAACCCTCAGTCTCGGTGCAACGTAGCCCCGATCAAAGGTCATGTTTCCTGCTTTGCGCAACTTTGTGAGCAACGCTCCGCCGGACAAGTTCTTTCCGTTCTCGGCAGCATAAGCAAGCATGTCTGCAATTGCTAAGTACTGAGAGACAGTGAAGTTACAGTGGTTAGTTCCAGTAGCAGCTGGGACCGTTGTGTCTGGTGATCCAAGCGCAGTGAACTTCATGTACTTCTCTGGTGGGAAGTTCCATAGAACCAATTGATTATAAGCAGGCTTTGTCCGTATACCTGCCTTCTTTGCTGCCGCCCACTTTTCAGCATGATGGGCAGCATATTTGTCAGCGAGTGATTGCTGAATTCCTGCCAAGGTTGCTGGGTCTGAGGTGCCCTTGAAAAGAATTGACGGCTTATCCACCTTTCCAGTGTGCGAAGCCAGAGTTTGTAGCTTGGCAATAGCTGCTGGATTTCCTTTGACCCGCGGAACAGCTGCGAGGTAGGCAAGCATCGCATCCGTTGCACTCTTACCGGAAAGTGCGGAAACCCAAATGAATTGGTCTTCTGCGACTCTCGCTGCGTAATTGGTTGCAGTGTTATCAAATGCCTGTCCACCTGCTTGAAGCTCTAGATCATAAAGAACTAGAACGCCAAGTGCAGCGGCTGCAGTTAAATTTTCGAGCGCTGCAAATGCTGGAAATACTGCAGTTTGAGCACCGAGCGCCACAAGTGGTGTGGCGCCAGGAGGCGTTGATGTTGCATCAAAGTGCGCCGATTGCAGTGGAATACCAGCCATCAAAGCCACCAATACCAATGCGCTACGCGATGGAATTGCCGACTTTAAAGCAGCTGGCGCAGTCGAAGTAGCAGGCCAAGCGGGGTTTGTTGAATTTGCAGCAAAGGCTGCTGATAATGCGCCAGCAACGCCAAATATCTTTCCGATATCAGCCATTGCTTCTGCGTAGCCAGCTGCGCCAGGCGAGTAATTTCCGCCCTTGATTGTTGGATCAAAAAATGCCTTCACTCCAAATACCGCATCTCCGCCAAAGCTAACAATCTGTGCGGGGTCACTTACTGTACATAAAGCTGCATGGGCATCAATTAGGTCCGGGTATTTCTCGGCCAATGCCTGGCTAATGCCACCACCCATTGAATTGCCCCATGCTACGACTTTGGAAGTCTTAGTGAACTGCTTCTTAAAGAGTCCCACTAATTCAACGTTGGTCTTTACCGCAGAATCAATGTTCCAACCTTGGCGAGCAAAGCCTGAGCCCACAACTCCATACCCCTTACCTAGAAGGTGCCCAATTATTTGAGCATTTCCACCTGGTGCTGGTTCTGGAGTGTTGGTAATGGTGTAGCCACCATAGACTGGAATTCCGACGGGTATCGGGATATTTGGTCGAAACGCATGCGAGTGAAGGAATACGGTTCCATTGAAATTAGCAGGAACCATCATCATATAAGGAGCTGTATCTGTTGTTGCTCCTACGCATGTAGTTACAAAGTTAGCCGTTGTGCAAGCTGGAGTAGCTTGAGCAACAGTAGGAATTGAAACTACCGTTAGTGACAACATAGATGAAGCTGCAACGAGCGTTAAGGAACGCTTCAATTTGAAGTTTCTCATGAGTTATTTGGCAATCCTTTCGCTGGCATTGCTGGACGCTTGAAGTTGGATTTAACAACTGGACCATTACCGCTATCCGTTGTGTAGAGCGTTACCGTTCCACCGAATGGCTTTCTATCACCGGTTGGACCCATAACAGCCATGTAATAACCAGTATGGCCAACGTTGCTAGTGCGTGAATAGCCAAGAGGAGAGTAAGCAACTGATGCAAAGGTTGAACCCTTTGTCTCAAGAGCCCTAATCAATCCTCTACGGGTCAAATTCTGTCCCGCTGCACGGAGAGCTTGAACTGTCATAAGACCTAGATTCATGCCCTGAAGTACATAGTCATCAAATGCAGCTTTGTTGTACTTGGTATTGATCTCTTGGAACTGCTTCACATATTCATCAGTTAGATCATTAGGTGAAGGGTTACCTGCAGGTGTTAGCGCGCCATTAAGTACTGCAACTGGAACGCCAAGTGCCTGGAGAGTCAATGGATCTGATCCAACTGAACCGAGGATCCATTGTGGTGCATACCGAGCAGCAGCAGCTACTGCGAGTAGCGGTGCGGTTGCTGAGGTAACACCGAAGAAGACGACTACTTGAGCGCTGCCGGCAGCGAGCTGGGAGACCCAGGTCTGTGCGGTAGCTGCGCTCTGGGTACCAGAGGTGTATGGAATAGAGACATCGAATTTCACACCTGCTGCAGTGAAGGCGCCAAGCGCGTCGATACCAAATTCATCATTCTGGTAAACGAGGCCGAGCTTCTTGCCTGCAAAGTTCTCTTTGAGGAACTGGGCAACAATCTTTGCTTCCATCGCATAAGAAGGAAGGATTGTGAATGAAGTTGGATAGCTCTTCTTATTTGCAAATCCACTAAATCCAGTATTTAGGAAGAGGCTTGGGACGCCTCGTCTTTGTAGACCGACTGATTTATGTACTGCGGTGAAGTTAGCAGTTCCGAGAGGTCCGACAAGTGCGAATACCTTGTCTTTAAGAATCAATTCATTTGTCTTAGCAATTGATAGCTGAGGAGAGTATTGGTCATCTTTCTGGATGAGAGTGATCTTTCGACCGTAAACTCCGCCGTTATCGTTTACGTACTTGAAGTACGCATCCATGGCATTGCCAATCTTGTTATAACCTGGCGAAGCAGCTCCCGTTAACGGAAGAGTTATTCCAAGTTTGATTGAACTTGAGGTAACTCCCGTCTCGGCGTGAGCTGGAAGCGACGTTGCTAGCAGGCTGCCAGCGGCAAGCACCGCAGCAGCGAACCAGGTCCGCTTTCTACGAGTCTTTCTGATCATTTTCTTCCTTCCATCGAGGGTCTAGCTGGTTTCCCACACTAGTGGTTACCGTGAAGTAACCGGTTAATGCGCAGACTTCTTATGGAAGTGCTTGCGCAAGTTTTCTCCTGGACCGTTTGGTGTGTATATCACTGAGAGAATCAGCAATACGCTCACAAATAGTCCGGGTAGATAGCTATTTAGTTTATCTTCATTGCCCAAGCTGGCTGCAAGAGCATCTGCAATTTCAGGTATGACAACCAAGATAAATCCTCCCAGCACCACCCCAGGAAGGCTTGAGATTCCAGCCAGAACCGCGCCGGTAACCAGCGCAAAGGAGAGGGCGAGCGTGTAGGCCCCAGGGGCGACCAGGCTGATGGTCATGGCCAAGACCGCTCCAGCCAACCCGGCAAGCCCGGAACTCACAGTAAATGCCAAGATCTTCATCTGGGAGGAATGGATTCCAGTTAGCTCGGCCGCAAGTGAGTTACCGCGAATTGCTCTCCAAGTTCTACCAAATCTAGATTGCAAAATATTTGAAGTTATAAATAATGAAACAAGGGCAATGAAAGCAGCAATCCAGAAATACCATTTATATTGCGTGAACTCTTCGCCAAATCTTTCTGGTGGGAAACCAACATCAAAGAGAAGTCCAGGCTCGCCGCCCAAAAATGAAAATTGATTTGCAATCGCAGGCAATCCAACGGCTAAAGCAAGAGTTGTTCCAGCAAGATACGGACCTGATAATCGCGCTGCAGCAAGTCCTAAAAAGGCGCCAAATAGTGCAGCCACAAGAATTGCCATCATAAAGGCGCTCCAAATTGGAGTCTGTAAGTTATTAAGAGTGAGCGCTGCGGCATAACCACCAACCGCCATCATCGCGCCATTTCCAAGTGAGACTTGTCCTGAATACCCGGTCAACAAAACTATTGAAGCGAGAGCGATGGTGTACATCGCGATCTGGGCACCTTGATAAACCCGTAATTCATCAACTCGATCACCGATTATTAGCAATACCCAACCCAGAAGAACGAAGAGTAGAAGTTTCTTTCTCAACTTTTTTGCTGAACTACTAACCACGTCGCACCTTGCCTCTTGCCATGATTCCATCTGGCTTAATTAAGAGCACCAATAGCAAGACCGTGAATCCGCCAATGAAGACAAGTGACGTTCCGACATAGTTCAAAATGATGGTCAAGCCAATTCCAAGCACTAAGGCGCCGACAACTGCGCCAACCATGCTCTCTAAGCCGCCGACAACTGCGGCGATAAATCCGAAAACCAAGAGAAGATCTAGTGAGTAAGGAGTTAGGAAGTTGTATGAGGTCACCAACATTCCAGCCACGCCGCCAACTCCTCCTGCAATAGCCCAACCAATCGTTCTAGTGCGCGCTGTTCTGATTCCAGCGAGTTGGGCAATCTCAGGAGCGTAAGCCGAAGCCCTTAACGCCAAACCTAAGTTGGTGCGCTGGAAGAGGATTGCTAAAACGATAAGGATTATTGCGACCGTCGCGATGATTAAAGTGTTTAAAGGTGAGAATGGAATTGTGGTCTCGCCAAAGGTGTAGCCATCTTTTGAGGCGGGAGCTTCAATAGCTCTAAATTCTCCACCCCAAGTTAAGCCAACGATACTTCTAATTAAGCCGAGTAATCCCAGAGTTGCGATCACAGGAGCAACGACTGCGGCCGGTCCAGAGTTGGCATGCTTAAAAAGAACCCTCATAAAGAAGTAATCAACGCCCGCTCCGAGTACCGCTCCAGCAACGATTGCAAAGATAAGTCCGAGCCAGAAGATTTGGGAGCGGCTTGCTATCTCAAAGCCGATGTAAGTAGAGAACATTGCCTGACCGGCCTGGGCAAAGTTGATAACACGAGTTGATCGCCACACAAGTACTAAGGCAAGTGACATCAGCGCATAAATCGAACCGGTTGAGAGTCCAATCAATAGAGTTTCTAGAGCCTTTTGCATTAGTACCCCAAATACGCAGCGCGCAGCGCTGGATCGTTGATTAGTTCATTGGCCGGACCTGTGGCTACTACTTCACCAAGGTTGATGATGACTCCGATATCGGCAATCTCCAATGCGCTCATTGCATTCTGTTCCACAAGTAGAACGGTCAGACCTATCTTATGGCGAAGTTGGTCGATGGTCTGGAAAATCTGTTCAATCACGAGTGGAGCAAGGCCTAGTGATGGTTCATCTAGCAGTAGAAGTTTTGGACGCGAAACAAGCGCTCGACCAATAGCAAGCATCTGTCTCTCACCACCCGAAAGAGTATTTGCGCTCTGTTCCATTCGCTCGCCGAGGCGAGGAAATAGTTCAACAACCTCTTCAATCGCTCTTGCGGTATCTGCCTTATCACCGCGCCAAATTCCACCGAGAACTAGATTTTCTTTGACAGTAAGTTCTGGAATAACTGATCTACCTTCAGAGACATGAGAAATACCGCGCCTTACTAAGGCTTCGGGTTTCTTCCCTAAAATCTCGCGCTCTTTCCAAGTAGCGCTTCCGGAGTTTGCATCCTTCAGTCCTGATAACGTGCGGAGCAATGTGGTTTTTCCAGCGCCATTAGCTCCAGTGACGGCTGCGAGTTGTCCTAGCTCGACTGAGAAGTCAACGCCCCTTAGCGCAGAAATAGCCCCGTGAGAGACATTTAAATTTGTGACAACTAAGCCGCTCATTTGCGAGCCTTTGAGTGAGTTCCGAGATAAGCCTCAATGACGTTCTTGTCATTCTTTACAGTTTCCGGATCGCCAGAAGCGATAATCTCGCCAAAGTTCAAGACATAGATACGATCGCAGACAGACATGACAACATCCATATGATGCTCAACGATGATGATTGAGGTATTGCTTCGTAGATGTCTAATCAAGCTATTGAGCCACTCGATATCTTGTGCACCAAGACCGCCAGCAGGCTCATCCAAGAGAAGTATTTGCGGCTCGCTCACTAGGGCTCTTGCTATAGAAACTCGTTTTGTATCTGGATAAGAGAGCGTTTCTGCTTTACGTTCTGCAACTCCGCCAACGTAAAGCCGTTCCAAAGTGCTCTGTGATTTTGACTTTAGCGCCTCTTCGTCTTTACCACTTAAGCCCAAAGCCGATTGGATAAATCCAGCTTTAGCAAACTTGCTTGCACCTAACATCACATTCTCAGAGACAGTTAAATCTGGAAATAGACCCACTCCCTGGAGCGTGCGAGATATGCCACGGTCAACAAGTTGATAGGGCTTTGGCCACTTAACGCTCCGACCATAGAGTTCAAGAGATCCGCTCGCTGGAGTAACGAGCCCGGAGAGCGCGTTGAAGACCGTAGTCTTTCCGGCGCCATTAGGACCGATTAGTCCAAGGACTTCACCTTTATTTAAATCGATATCAACATTGGAGAGAGCTTTTAGCCCACCGAAATTAACGGAGAGGCCACGAATTGCTAAGACCCGTTCGGTCGAAGTCATCGTCGAATTCGCTCCCCGTCTTAGAACTCTTTTCGTAACTTAGTTGGTGAAGACTCTTGGAACTCTTGGACCGATTCGCGTCACAATCTCATAATTGATTGTTCCGCAAGCCTTTGCCCAAGCGTCGGCAGTGTAGCCGTCGCCACCTTCACTGCCAATCAAATAAGCCCAATCTCCCGCGTGCGCTATCGAATCGTTACCAATTTCCACAACAAATTGATCCATAGAAACCCGTCCAATAATTGGAGCCTTCCTATTACCCACAAGTACGCCCGCTGTTGAATTCGCATTACGTGGAACGCCATCGGCATATCCCATTGCAACGACTGCTAACTTGGTATCGCTCTTTGTTGTTGCAGTTCCACCATAGCCAACCTGAGAACCTGCTGGGACATCCTTAACAATATGTAGCTTGGCGCGTAACTTCATCACCGGTTTTAAATCTAAAGCTTTTGAATCGCCCATGGTGTTTACATCAGGAGATAGTCCATACATCGCAATTCCTAATCTAACTAAATCAAAGTGCGATGAGTCATTTGTAAGTGTTGCTGCAGAATTACTTAAGTGAAGTATCTTTGGTGAGATACCAGCTTCCTTTGCTTCTAAGACTCGGGCTTGGAAATTGCGGAGCTGTTCATCATTAAAAGAGTGGTTAGGTTCATCCGCGCGAGCAAAGTGTGACCAGATTCCAATTACTTCCAAGCCACCGCTCTTAGATAACTCCGAGGCTCTTGTAACGAGTGGAATCCACTCTTTCAACGCTCCGCCTCGAGACATTCCAGTATCAACTTCAAGATGCACTCTTGGTGGGATACCTAATGCTTCTCCGGTTTTAACAACTGCTTCGAGATGACCAAGAGATGGAATTGCAAGATCAATCTTCTTCTTTAGCACGCTCTCAAAGTCATCACTTACTGGAGTTAGCCAGGCGATGATTGGCGCAGTTATTCCCGCATCTCTAAGTGCAATCGCTTCATCAAGCAACGCAGTTCCAAGCCACTTCGCTCCAGCTTTAAGTGCCCGCTCTGCAACCGGGACCAAGCCATGCCCATATCCATCGGCTTTTACAACAGCGAGACCTTCAGCCTTTGTATTCGATAACAATCGCTTGATGTTGAATTCAAGCGCGCCAAGATCGATTATCGCCTCAGCTCGAGCCATTGAACTAGCCTAATCGGGCGTTACGAAGGTTGCTTTTCTGATGGGATAAAACGGTCGATCGCGACTACTAATACAAGGATCGCGCCGCCTAGAAACATTCCACCCAATAAGTCGGTAAACCAGTGGGTATTTCTAATCAAAGAGGCGATACAGACCGCGATGGTCATCAAGCCAACTACCCAGTAAAGACGTAGCCCTTCAAAGGGATCTCTATGGGTGTAACGGAAGATGATGTAAGCCAATAGCCCCCAAGTAACTAGGGCATTTGCGGTGTGGCCGCTCGGGTAAGCCATTCCATCTGTGAAGATACAGATATCAAAATCTTCGCGCGCTTTACAGCGGCCAAATCCAATCTTGGCCGCACCGACAAAGAGATTTAAGAAAATTAGAGATAGAACCGACAAATTTAGCGGCCGCCAAGAGTTAAATCTTCTCCCAATCAAAGCAGCTGCAAGAATCAAGATAGAAGCAGTTATCCAACGTAGACCCAGATCGTCAAGTCTTAAGATCAAGAATTCATTGAATCCGGTTAGCGTTGGTCGTTCGATATCTGCGACAAATTGATCAACCCGCCATAACAAACCTTCGAAGATCACATCGAGGGTGAGGAGAGCAAAGGCGATGAAGAGCCCCGCAGACCAGCGGAGCGCAACGGCCATTTCATGGCGCCGTACTTCAAGACGTTGATCAACAACGTCATCAAACCTTGCAATCATTCGACTGTTACCGACTTCGCTAAATTCCTTGGTTGGTCTACATCATTTCCACGAGCCACCGCCATTTCATAGGCGAAGACTTGTAGTGGAACTATAGAGAGTATTGGTTGCAGAATCTCTTCAGATTCTGGAATACGAATCAATTCTGGGAGATCAAGTGAATGACTTTGATCAGCAATCGCAATTACTCGAGCGCCACGAGCTCTAACTTCTTGGATATTGCTCCGCATCTTCTCAGCAATCTCACTCTTTGCTGGCGGGAGGATCGCAATGACCGGAGTTCCCTCTTCAATTAGAGCTATCGGGCCATGCTTTAACTCGCCTCCGGCAAAACCTTCCGCATGCATGTATGCGAGTTCTTTTAGCTTGAGGGCTCCCTCAAGTGCAGCCGGGAAACCCACATGACGACCTAAAAAGAGTACGGAGGTGGAGTTCTTGTAACCCCGGGTCATAGCACGGAGTGGTTCTACGGTTTCAAGAATCTCTTCAATCTTGTTTGGGAGTTGTAAGAGCGCATCAATTAATTCTCTGATCTGGTTTGAAGTTATGGAGTTCCGCTTGGTTGCTAGATACAGTGCGAGCAAATCAAGGGCAATGACCTGAGTTAAAAGCGCCTTTGTTGATGCGACTGCGATCTCAGGGCCGGCATGGGTATAAAGAACCGAATCTGATTCGCGTGGGATTGTGGAACCCATCGTGTTGCATATAGAGAGCGTCTCAGCGCCGAGCGACTTTGCATGACGGAGCGCCATCAAGGTATCCATCGTTTCACCAGATTGTGAGATTGTGACTACAAGTGTTCGCTCCGAAATAACTGGATTGCGATATCTAAATTCAGAAGCAAGTTCCACCTCAACTGGAATCTTCGCCCACTCCTCAAGCGCATATTTACCAATCAATCCAGCGTGATATGCGGTTCCACAAGCAAGAATCAAAATCCGCTCGAAGTTGCCACTTAGATTTTCTAACTCTTTTAACTCAATAGTTGAAGGCGTTGGGAATCGACCGAGCAATGTGTCTGCTACAGCTTTAGGTTGTTCGTAGATCTCTTTGAGCATGAAGTGTTCAAAACCTCCGCGCTCGGCAGCCTTGGCGTCCCACGTAATCTCATACTCTTTTGGTGTGACCTTCTTGCCGGCCCAATCAGTTACAACGACTTCACTTGGAGTAACGACTACGACTTGATCTTGCCCTAATTCCAGCGCCTTCTTGGTGTGCGAGATAAAGGCCGATACATCTGAGGCGAGGAAGTTTTCACCCGAACCAACGCCAACGACTAATGGTGAGTTTCTACGGGCTCCAACAATCAAATTCGGATTATCAGATTGGATAGCAAGGAGTGTGAAGGAGCCACGCAAACGAGCGCAGACGCTCCGCATAGCGGTAGCTAAATCCCCGGAGGCTTTGAATTCTTCGCCCAATAGATGTGCGACGGATTCTGTATCGGTTTCAGATTTGAACTTATGTCCGCGCCGTTCTAGCTCTGCTTTTAGCTCTTCGTAATTCTCAATGATTCCATTATGAATGACAGCTAATTTCCCGCTCTCATCAAGATGAGGATGTGCATTTATATCGGTGGGGCCACCATGAGTTGCCCAACGAGTATGTCCGATACCACCGGTTGCACTTTCCTGGCCACTATTCAAAGCGCCTTCAAGGTTTGTGAGTTTGCCCGCCTTCTTCTCAACAACAAGCTTCTCGCCTTTAGTAACAGCGAGGGCAACGCCGGCTGAGTCATAACCGCGATATTCGAGACGTCTTAAACCTTCAATAACTCTAGATAGCGCTGGATTCGAGCCGGTGTATCCGACGATCCCACACATTGTTAGTGCTCCTCTATAGCGCGAGTTCTGATTTTACTAGCGCTGCGAGCGAAGAAGCGAATTGCTCAGCCTTTTCATTGGTATCGGCTTCAACCATCACGCGAATGACTGGTTCGGTTCCAGAAGCCCGGAGCAAAACGCGCCCACTCTCACCTAATTCACTCTCAATCTCCGCAACTTTTCCAATGACTACTTGGCTTGTTTTCAACTTCGACTTATCGACGCCCTTCACATTGATTAGCACCTGCGGATATCTATGCATAAAGCTTGCTAACTCTCTAAGTGACTTCTTACTAGTGGCGACCTCAGAGATGAGGTGAAGTGCGGTAAGAATTCCATCACCAGTAGTAGCAAATCTGCGCATAATCAAATGGCCAGATTGTTCGCCACCTAGTGAATGTCCACCGGCCAACATCTCTTCTAAAACATAGCGATCTCCAACTGGAGTTGCTACAAAACCAATGCCCTTTTTCGCTAGCGCGCGGATTAGGCCGAGGTTGGTCATGACTGTTCCGACAAGTTTCTTAGTGGGGAGCTCGGTGTGCTGGGCCAAGATTCCTAAAATGAAATCACCGTCGACAACGTTACCTTCATGATCTATCGCCAAAACTCGGTCGGCATCGCCATCATGGGCAATTCCTAAATCTGCACCAACTTCACGTACCTTTGCAATTAAATTCTCTAAATGGGTTGAACCGCAATTCTCATTGATATTGGTACCGTTGGGTTTATCTGAAATCGCAATCACTTCAGCGCCAGCTCGTTGTAGCACTTGTGGGGCAACGAAAGAAGCGGCACCATTGGCACAATCAACAACGATTTTTAGTCCAGCAAAGTTTGAATTGATTGTGGCAAGAAGATGATTTGTGTATCGCTCTTTAACGCTCTCATCTTTAGTTATCTCACCCTTATTGCCAATCGGGCTCCAAGGTTTACCGAGTTGAACTTCGATTTGTGCTTCCACTGAGTCGGCTAATTTGCGACCATCGCGTGCGA
>Ga0194133_10009305_pt1 | contig 11274 bp, 10 predicted proteins | sample TA2KigOf40mmetaG_FD_155448 | JGI IMG/M metagenome (GOLD analysis project Ga0194133, IMG submission 155448) | Freshwater microbial communities from Lake Tanganyika, Tanzania - TA2015055 Kigoma Offshore 40m | ecosystem: Environmental > Aquatic > Freshwater > Lake | place: Tanzania: Lake...
CGCGTTGCGCATTGCGCATGCGAACGGCCCCTTGAAAATCAGGATGATGCGCGAGAATCAGTGCGGCGAGTCCCGTTACATGCGGTGCGGCCATCGAAGTACCATCCCACGCGGCGTAGTTGTTGTCGGGGACCGACGAGGTAATCGCAACACCGGGGGCGCGAACGGCGATTTCAGGACCGTAGCAGCTAAAGCGCGCTGCATAAAATCCGTTGGCATCCATCTGCGGTATCAGGCTTTGCGTGTGATAGCTGTCTGCAGGGTACTCGTGCAACCGTCCGATGGCGGCAACAGCCAATACCTGCGGTGATGCCGGCCTGACGCACGCGCGACAATTGCTGCTCCAGCGCCTCGGAAGGTTCGGCACCACCCAGACTCAGATTGACGACATCAACTTGTTTGTCGATGCAATACTCAAGCGCATCAATGAGCTGACTGATCTGACCACCCGGGAAGAGTTTGCAGACATGAATTTCTGCATCGGGCGCAAAGCCACGTATACCAACCGCTGAATCCAATCCGGCAATGATGCCGGCACAATGAGAACCGTGCGAAAGGCTGTCGATGGTCCATGTAGTCGTGTCGCGTTGCTTGTTGATGATGTCGTAGCCATTTTTGATGTTCGTAAGATCCTGATGCTGGTTCGCGGCACCCGAATCCACTACGGCCACACGAATCCCCTGACCACGGAAATGCGGCGGCAGCTGATCCAGACGCATGGCTTTTTGGCCCCAACTCAGTTGCTGCTGTTTCGGGAAGTTTGCCAGCGAGGGCCAGTCCGACAGTGCGCGCAGGCCGATGACATTGATCTCGCTGTCGCTGTCGCTGATATCGGGCTGTTCCTGATAGAAGCTCCAGTAATCCATGCGTGGCTTGACGTACAGACGTCGAACGCTCGAGGCCGATTCACCGAACAGCGTGAGTCTGGCCCGGCCATTGGCATCGGTGACGCCATGCGCGGGGAGCAGGCTGCCAAACAAATAAACCTCGGCGCCTTCAACGGGTTTGTCCTGCGCGACGACCAGAAACTCTGCCGTCAGCGCGCTGCCGGTGGTGGGCAGACTGTAGCTGACCAATTCGGATTGCGGATAGTTGACATCGAGCAGCTGCAGACTCTGATCGCGCTCGACGATCAGCTGCCCTTGTGACTGCAGGGCGAGCGCCGATGCTTTTTCCTCGGCCATGCGCGCTACGAGTACGCCACCGCCACCGGGCATACCAGCGGCAAAAGCCCCAATGGCCTGTTTCGGACCGACGCGATCGATGACCTCAATGTCGGGACTGTCGCGCAGCGCCTGTTCGAGCACAGAAAATTGCAACGGCGCGATACCCATCATTTGCAAGGTCGGGTTCTGGCGGGGTGCAATCAAGAACTGGCCTTTGCGTTTTTTGATTTCGCGCTGACCGGATTTGCTCTCCGTTGTGGCATTTTCCCGCGGTGTGACAGCTTCTCGGGAGGCCGTGCTGGTGTCCTTCGATACATCCCTAGACACATCCTTCGATACGTCTTTCGCTGCATCCTTTGATGAATCCTTCGCCGCCTCTTTGGCGGTGACGGAAGTGCCCACGGCCGCAGTTGGCTCGGATGCGCCGCTGCGACCAGGTTCGTTTTTGGGTGACATGAGAATCCTTTCATGGAACCGCATTGATTTCAGGGGCTGTCATTCATGGACCGCTATTCATGGGCCACCAAACAGGGACAAGGGTCGGTCGGGTTCGATCTTTAGAGCCCCTGAGGCGTGAAAGCCTTGCTGAAGGGCGACCGCCTTAGTGTGCGCCATCTCAAATACAGCGGTGTGGGGCGCGCTGGCGGGCCCGATCGTTTCGATCAAATGAAGCTCAGGATCATTCTTCGCTTCGACGATGAAGCCTTGCAAACGATGGCTGTCATGCGCAATGATAAGGTAACGACCGCGACCCGGCCCTCCCTCAAGTGTTGACATGTTTTTTCCTGTTGAGCGTCAAGGCGTCCAAGTGTTGCGATCGCGATGAGCTTGCCTGTCGGATTTGTTCGTCTCAGGCTGACTCATCGCTTTCAGTGTTGCAGACGTTTAGTGGACCGTGACCTGGCCGGCACCATAGCCCTGCTGCTGACCATAGCCGGGTTGCTGTTGCCCGTAATTCTGCTGCCCGCCTGCCTGGTAAGGCAGAGTCTGTTGCAGCGCCTGCGCCCAAGCCTGTTGTTGTGATGGATCCATCTGGAAGGGCAGTAGGCGACCCAGTTGACCCGCTGCGCCGCCGATCTGACCGCCGAGGCCCGACTGACCGAAGATGCCTCCGAGGGCGCTGCCCAGTGGTTGACCGATATGGCCGAGCAGATTGCCGAAGAAACCTTGCGGTGCAAGCGATTGGCCTTGCTGACCTTGTTGGCTTTGCTGAAGTTGCTGAAGCTGCTGGAGTTGTTGTAACTGCTGGAGCTGCTGAAGTTGTTGTTGTTGAGCGGCTTGCGCAATTGCTTGAGCGACCGGGTCTTGCTGGAAGGGCAGCAATCGACCAAGCTGACCTGCCACCGAGCCTATTTGTCCGCCGAGGCCCGATTGTCCGAACAATCCCCCGATGGCGCTGCCGGCAGGCTGACCATACTGTCCGATCAGATTGCCTATCCATCCTTGTGGTGCCAGTTGCTGCATGGGTTGCTGCATCATTTGCTGTGCGTAAGCCTGCATCGGGTCTTGCTGAAACGGCAGTAGCCGACCAAGCTGACCGGCAGCACCGCCGATTGCACCGCCAAGCCCGGACTGACCGAAGATGCCACCGATTGCGCTACCCAATGGCTGACCGATCTGGCCAAGCAGGTTGCCAAAGAAACCTTGCGGTGCGAGTGACTGCCCCTGCAAGGCCTGCGGCGTCTGTTGTTGTAATTGCTGTAGTTGTTGCTGCTGCTGAAGTTGCTGAAGCTGTTGCTGCAGTTGTTGCTGCTGCGCGAGCTGTGCGTAGGCCTGCATCATGGGATCGCTCTGAAAAGGCAGCAGTCCACCGCCGATACCACCGGCCACTTGTCCGATTTGACCTCCCAGCGCGGAATTGCCCAGCATGCCGCCAATGCCGCGGCCCAGCAATCCGCCGAGGGGCGCACCGATCAGGCTACCGAACAAGCCTTGCGGCATCAGTTGTTGTCCACCGTAGCTGCCCGCTTGCGAAATAACATTCATGTCGTCTCCTGTGGGTTGTGAGCAACCGGCGTGACGAATATGCACACGCCAGTCCGAGCTATCTTTGTAGGCTCGGACGGGCTTGGCAAATGAATCGGCATGTCTCTTGAGAGCTCTCAAGCGAGACGCATGCAGCAATACGGACAAGAAAAAACCGTGCAGGCGAAACGCACTGCACGGTGTGGTTGGTTGGTCAGGGTGCCCGTCGGCACCAAACGGAAAGCTTACTGTGGCATGAGCTTTTCCGACACGACGCCGATGAGCGGATCCGTTACCCCGATTACATGCAGCGCCAGCATACCGAGCGTACCGGCAAGCACCAGATAGTACAGAGTCGGAAGGATCGTGATGCGTAGCGTGACACCCTCTCTGCCGAGCAGGCCAACGGTAGCCGATGCCGCGACGACATTGTGAATGGCAATCATGTTGCCAGCCGCAGCCCCCACGCTCTGGATGGCCACCATAAGCGCACCAGAGAGCCCCAGCAGTCCAGCAGTTTCAAACTGAAACTGGCTGAGCATCAAGTTACTCACGGTATTAGAGCCGGCGAGGAATGCGCCCAGCGCGCCAACCGCAGGCGCAAACATCGGGTACACCTGACCCATCAAGTCGGCGACGCCGCGGGCCATGGCGATGGGCATACTGGCAAGATCATAAGCGTTGACGCCGGAATTGATCATCACTCGCACCATGGGAACGGTGAAAATCAGTACGAAGCCCGCACCGATAATGGTGCTACTGGAGTCGCGAACTGCACGACCGAAATCGGCCAGACGCATCTTGTGAAGAAAGAAGGTCAGAATGCAAATCAGGATTAACAGGCCGCCGGGCAAGTAGAGGACTTGGAAACCACCACCGATGCCTTGTTCCCCGAGAATGTCGACGAATTTCAGGTCAATGGTCTTAAGTGCATCGCCGAGCGGCTTGATGGTGCGGGACAGTACCAGCACAAGTGCCAGTAGCACATAGGGCAGCCATGCCATGAAGCTGCTGATTTTCTTTTCGGTCAGGCTGTCCAGAGACATCTGCAGATTCCCCACCCAGGTCGATGGCCATTCTGATGCGGGGGCAAAGTCCCATTGATCTTTCGGCACAAGAAAACCGGCCTTGACTGCCAGAGTTACGATACCCAGACCCAGCAATCCACCCAATATGGACGGAAACTCCGGACCAAGAAACACGCCGGCAAGCATATAAGGAATGGTGAAACTGAAAGCGCAGAACAGTGCGAAGGGCAAAATCGACAAGCCCTCGGTCCACGAGCGGTTGCGGCCGAAGAAACGCGTCATGACCATCACCAGCAGTAAGGGCATCAGCGTGCCACAGATGCCGTGAATAATCGCGACTTCGGAGACGATAATGCGAAACAGGGCATCCCACTCCAGGCCACGCGCGACGAGCTGCTCAGTTAGCGCAGCCTTGTCCAGACCTGCCTGCACACCCACCAGCATCGGAGTACCCACGGCACCGAAAGAGACTGGCGTGGATTGAATCATCATCCCAAAAACGACAGCGGCTAGCGCCGGGAACCCGGCGGCTACCATCAGCGGGGCGGCGACGGCCGCAGGGGTACCGAATCCGGAGGCGCCCTCGATGAAACTGCCGAAAAGCCAAGCGATCAGAATGACCTGAATGCGGCGATCGGGACTGATGTTGGAGAAGCCGGCACGGATGATGGTAATCGCACCCGAGTACTTTAGCGTGTTGAGCAGCATGATCGCGCCGAAAATAATCCACAGTAGACCGACCGTGAGGATCAAACCCTGCAACGTCGATGCGGCAACACGATTGAAGCTGACGCCCCATACACTCATCGCAATAGTGCAGGTCACCACAAACACGAGTGGCATGGTGTACTTTGCTGCTATGCGGAAGCCGACCAAGAGTACACCGGACAATAAAATGGGGGCAAAGGCTAACAACGCCATTAATCCGCTATCCATAGCAACCTCCTAGTTTTGATTTTTGTTATTTGGCTCGGCACGACCGGCGCCGAACGACCAGCCCGAAACAGCCTAATGACGAAGTGTCAATCGAGATATCAATACGCCAGCGCCAACATGGCGCCGCACATGATATTGAACTGAGTAAACATTGTCTATCGGTTTTCTCCCGTTTCCCAGGCGAGCACGAAGCGAGACGGCTCGATTCGATAACGGTCCATGCGTGTGGATTTCGCGCTTGGACACGCTAGCGCTGACTGGTTGTCACGTCACCAAAAATCGGCGGCGAGCCATGCGGCAGACATCGGAAATACGGCGGAGCGCCGGCGACCTTGCCCCCGAGGGCAGCAGCAGCACGCCACGCCCAGCGCGGATCGCTGATGAAACCGCGCGCCAGAGCAACGATATCGGCCTTGCCCGACTGCAGAATCTCTTCCGCCTGCTGAGGCTCGGTAATCAAACCCACGGCGATAACGGGAATGCTGATCTCCTTGCGTATGGCGTCGGCGAAAGACACCTGATAGCCGGGGCCCAGGGTGATTTTCTGATGAGCTGCGACGCCACCCGAGGACACATCAATAAAGTCGGCGCCGTGGGCCTGTAGCTGACGCGAAAACGCGATGCTCTGTTCAAGATCCCAGCCGCCTTCGGCCCAGTCAGTCGCGGAGAGTCGTGCACCGACCGCAATGCCCGGGCCAGCTGCTTTGCGGACTACATCAAATATTGCCAAGGGCAGGCGCATACGGTTTTCCAGTGAGCCGCCATAGGCATCGGTACGTTGATTGGAGAGCGGCGACAGAAATTCATGCAGCAGATAGCCATGAGCGCAGTGAACTTCAATCACATCGAAGCCTAACTCGCGCGCACGCTGCGTAGCGCTCATGAAGTCTGTGGTGATGCGCTGTATGTCGTCTGCAGTTATTGCTTTGGGCGGCATTTCTTCGGCCTTGTGCGGCAGCGCCGAGGGCGCGATGGTTTGCCAACCACCCTCTTGCCCACTCATGAGAGCGCCGCCCTCCCAGGGGCGGTGGCTGGACGCCTTGCGGCCGGCATGACCAAGCTGTATTGCCAGTTTGATCGGTGAGACTGCCCGTATGGCATCGACCACTCGTTTGAGTGATTGATGGTTCTCGTCGTTGTACAAACCGAGGCATCCGGCAGTGATGCGACCATCGGGGCTGACCGAGGTTGCCTCCACGAAGAGTAGGCCGGCGCCAGAGAGGGCGAGCGATCCCAGATGCGCCATGTGCCAGTCATTGGCATTGCCATCGTTGCCCGAGTACTGGCACATGGGCGAAATCATAATGCGGTTGGGGAGTGTCTGGGGACCGACGGTGATTGGCGTGAATAACAGAGGTGCGTTCATGTTGTGAGAGCTGCCGAGTAGAAAGCCGCCACTTAGGGCGGGATCGGATAGATCATATAGCCGGCGGCTGATCGGCCCGCGTCACCGAGGATTCTGTCAGCTTGATTTGAGCTGCAAGCGCGTCGGCATTGAATGTATCTGACTGGTGTTGCTCAGTGCGTCCTGCTTCATCATCAGATGATCTTTTTCCTGTTGCTCAGCGACGTAAGACAGATAACGCATGCAAGAGACGCGCAGGAAGGATGACAAATTGTCGACGCGCCCCTGACGCTCAATGATTTCGTCATAGAGCTTGCTGATGAGTTGGTTGGTAGTCATCTGATCTTTGGACGCAATGCGCGAGAGAATATCCCAGCACAGATTTTCCAGACGTATGCTGGTTACGACGCCACGAATTCGCATGGAGCGAGTACGCTGTTCGTAATGAATGGGATCAGCGCTGGTGTAGATATCACACATGGATTTTCCCAAAAACTAAACGGACATAGCGAGAGGGCACTGATTCAATAAAACCAGCAACTTTTTCAGCTACGGAAGTGCTGATTAAACCAATGCGGAAACTTTTTGTGGCAAGATCAATGGCGCTAGCCCTTGATTTTATTCATCCCCGCGTCGCACAGCTGAGCTGGCCCACATAAAACGCGGGTTTATCCAGCGTCTCCCCAAGCATCCGTTAAAAAGTTCAGTCAGTTCGAATTATTTGATGGTCTGCAGGTATTCGATGATGCTCTTGCGGACTGCAGCATCGTTTTGCTTGTACATCATGTAGGTACCGGGCGCAAGGTTTTGAGGATCGGTGAGCCAAGCATCGAGCACCTCGGGTGTCCACTTTTGTCCCTCCAGCCCTTTTTTGAATTCAGCTGAATATCGGTAACCTTCCATGGTGCCGGCATATTTACCAACCATACCGGCAAGGTTGGGCCCCATCCCCATCGGCGCATCTTTTGCTACCGCGTGACAAGCCGCGCACTGCTGTTTGAATAATTTTTCACCGGCAGATTGAGCATTCGCCAAACCTGCTGCTGCCCCGAACAACAGGGCAGCAGCGAGCACGGCAGGTAAAGACCATGCTGATTTCATCACAACTCCTTGCGCGACATGGCGTTGGCGATGTACTCGGCCTGACGGATGGCCAAAGCCACGATCGTCAGTGTCGGGTTTTCGGCCGCGCCTGTGGTGAACTGGCTGCCATCGGACACAAACAGATTCTTGATATCGTGCGTCTGGCCGTGTTTGTTCACCACACCGTCCTTGGCTTTCTCGCTCATACGGTTGGTACCGAGATTGTGCGTCGAAGGATAGGGCGGTGTGAAAATCACACGCTTGGCGCCAATAGATTCATACAAGGCCTTGGCCTGCTTGAAGCCATGGTTGCGCATCGCCACGTCGTTTTTGTGATCGCTGAAATTCACGTTCGGCACAGGAAGTCCGAACTGGTCTTTCTCGGTCTTGTGCAGCGTGACGCCATTGGTCGCTTGAGGCATGTCTTCACCGACGAGCCACATGCCAGCCATGTTGTCATAAGCATCCATGGCACTCGCAAAGTCACGACCCCAGCCTGGGGCGACACGGCCGCCGCCTGGCTCGAGGAAGGCCGCCATGAATGGAACGCCCAACGACAGTGTTTCCATCTCGTAGCCACCCACAAAACCACGGCTCGGATCGTGGCGGGATTCGTCCTGAACGATGCCTGCCATGGTGGTGCCACGGAACATGTGCACCGGGTTTTCAAAGATGGCATAGACCGAAGCAGTCATGTGACGCATGTAATTCCTGCCGACCTGACCAGAAGAGTTGGCCAAACCATTCGGAAACATGGTTGATGCAGAGTTCAACAAGAGGCGAGGCGATTCGATCGAGTTGCCGGCAACGCAAACGACGCGTGCTTTTTGTAGATAGCGATTGCCATTGGAGTCACCGTACAGAACGCCAGTGACCTTACCCGAACTGTCGTGCTCGATTTTCAGTGCCTGTGCGTCAGGGCGCACTTCGAGGTGACCGGTTTTTTCGCCTTTGGGAATCTCGGCGTACAGCGTGGACCATTTCGCGCCGGATTTGCAACCCTGGAAGCAGAAGCCAATCTGCTGGCAGGAAGCGCGACCATCGCGAGGCTGCGAGTTGATCGACATGTTTCCGGTGTGGAATTGCTTGTAGCCGACCTTTTTCGCGCCCGCGGCGAGCACCTTGTAGTTGTTGTTGCCTGGCAGGCGGGGAATACCGTTTGTACCGGTCGTGCCCATCTTGTCTTCGGCCAGCGCATAGTACGGCTCAAGGTCTTTGAGCGTGATAGGCCAGTCGAGCAGGTTGGCACCTGCGACGGTACCGTAGACCGTTTCAGTTTTGAACTCATGTTCCTGGAAACGCAGCGATGCGCCAGCCCAATGAACGGTCGAGCCACCGACCGCTTTGACGATCCATGAAGGTAGGCCTGGGAAGTCTTTCGCAACTCGCCATGAACCGGAGGTGGTCCGTTTGTCCAGCCATGAAATTTGGCTGAACATGGGCCACTCATCGTTTTGGAAATCATTCATCTCGTGGCGCTTGCCTGCCTCGAGAATAACCACGTCAATGCCTTTTTGTGCGAGCTCATTGCCCAGCGTGCCGCCACCGGCACCCGAGCCGATAATGACGACTACCTCGTCTTTGAGGTCAAATTTTTTGGAAGCCATGCTTGTCTCCTATTACCTTTGTGTTTTTGTCGGTGGGTTCAGGAATGCGAATTACGCGCGATCCATCCAGGTTTGGTCATTGAAGCCACGATTGATGTAGCCGCCTTTATCTGCCGATGGTCCTTCATAACCTAGCTTCGCCCACACGGCTGGCTGGTTGTAGAGGCTAACGACCAGATCACCGCGCATCTTCGCGAAGAATTCAGATTCGGCTTTGTCCATGCCCTTAAGGATGGAGACGCGATCTGCTTCTTTTTCAACCTCTGCGTAGGGCTTCTTGAATTTTTTATTTGCTTCGGCATCCAGCTTAGCAACCCCATCGAGCAGCAGCTTCTTCAACTTTTCATCTGCTTTAGCCTGCTCACCGTATCCGCTGACTGCATTGATGTAGAGCGTGTCCTCGAAACGGTCGTGCGGAAAGATGTCGCGCGCCATCTTGGTTAGCGTTTTGAGTGCGCCGGCGCCCAGTACCTCAGCTGCCAATGCGGCCTCGGGCATCAGCATCATGGACAGGCCACCGCTCGCGGTGGCAACCGTTCCAGCGGATGCAATTTTGAAAAATTGCCGGCGTTTCGGCTGTTTGGGTGATGACATTTTTGTCTCCTATGCGCTTTTTAGTTGTGAAAACGACGTTGGTGTTGCGAGTGCTATCCGGCCCAATCTTCAAACGGTCCTCTCTTCTTCGGGTAACCCAGTGGGAGTAATGTACATCCCAAGCGAATTACTGTTAAGTATTATTTACCGGGCAACTGGGTTTCGGGTAGTAATGCACTACTACGCGCGGGGATTTTCGCTTGTCCATTTGTTTATGTAATGCGCCGCAAAAATTCAATCTCGTGCGTCAAAAAAAGAAATTTTTGCTCAAAGCGGAACTGCTTATATTGCGGCGCAGCAAATAAAGAGCCTATCTCCGTAGGTCGATCGTAAGGTGAAGCAGGGGTTTCGTACAGCCAGCCTCACGCCTGCGTAACAACACTGGCATGCAAGCCAGTGCGTGCCCTGCAAAGGATGCCAACACCGCAAGCGGCCTAACGAGACAGATTCTAAATCGTCAAAACTCATTATTGGCTGCTGTCCGATCTGACTGCACGAAACCCCGGTTTGTTCTCCGGTTCGTATTCAGGATTTCGTGTCGTCATCCGCCGAAGCAGGCGAATTGGTGGTGGTGAGCAAATGGCCTAGCTTGCTGGCCTTTACGGCGAGATATTGGGCGTTGAATGGGTTGCTCGTGGCAATGTGTTCCACGCGTTCGGCCTGGATGTCGAGTAACTTCATCGAGTCGAGTTTACGTGGGTTGTTTGTCATCAATTTCACCGCGCGGATGCCAAAGTGGGCGAGCATGGGTTCGCACACAGCGTAGTTGCGGATGTCGTCTGCGAAACCAAGCTGGTGGTTTGCCTCTACTGTATCGGCACCATTTTCCTGGAGATGATAAGCACGAATCTTGTTGACCAAGCCGATGCCTCGGCCCTCCTGTCTCAAATAAAGCAACACTCCGCGGCCTTCATCCGCGATGCGCTTCAATGCGTTTTCGAGCTGGGCACCGCAGTCACAGCGCTGACTGAACAGGGCGTCTCCGGTAAGGCATTCGGAATGAAGTCGCGCGAGCACGGGTTCGCCACTGCCCACATCACCCAGCAACATGGCCAGATGTTCTTTGCCCGTACTCTTTTCCACAAATGCGTGAAGCTGGAAATTTGCCCAGGGCGTTGGCAGCGCACAGCTGGCAACGTGCTCAATCATGGGGAGCACAGAAGATGACGTATCGGTGGTTTCAGCGCGCTGCATGAAAATAGGTGTTCGTTCGGCGTTCAAAAAGCAATGCGGCGTCGCGAGCTGTCGTGATCACCGCATTGTCGTTCCTCAGGACGGATTATGCCGCAATCAGGCTGCCCATGGCATTCGGCAGGCTCTGAGCGAAAGATTGATGTCTTCATTTTCAGTTTCTGGCTCCGCCTGGCATGCTGCGAAGGAAAGACCGGACGGTGCGGGCCGCTCAGCCAGATCTTTTTAGTAAGGCAGATCGAACAACAACAATTCAGCTGCTTCGGCCTGATCTGCAGTGATCTTTTCTTCACCGGTAAATTTGAGTGCGTCGCCGGTGTCCAGACGCTGCCCAATAACGGTCAGTTGCCCACGAATCA
>Ga0194133_10009306_pt1 | contig 11273 bp, 10 predicted proteins | sample TA2KigOf40mmetaG_FD_155448 | JGI IMG/M metagenome (GOLD analysis project Ga0194133, IMG submission 155448) | Freshwater microbial communities from Lake Tanganyika, Tanzania - TA2015055 Kigoma Offshore 40m | ecosystem: Environmental > Aquatic > Freshwater > Lake | place: Tanzania: Lake...
CGCCACCCCCGCCGCCCCCGCCCCCGCCCCCGCCCCCGCCCCCGGAGGTCGTCTACATCGCGGAACCGGCGGCGCCGGCCGCCGAGGAGGAGAGCGCCAAGGCAGCGGCAGCCGCGCTGGAGCGCCGCAAGGCCGCGCGCGAGGCGCGCGACAGGCAGGCCTCGCCGGCACTGCGCCGGCGCATCCTGCTGGGCCTCGGCTGGGGCGCCTTCGCGACGGCCACCGCGCTGCTCGCGGCGACCATCTATTTCCACGAGGTCATCGTCGGCGAATACCCGTCCTCCCGCCCCGTCTTCCGTGCGACGCGGCTGATGCCGCACATGACGGAGGAGGGCTTCACGCTGCGCAGCGGATTGCGCACGCAGCCCGACATCCGCGCCCTCGACCCTGCGAGCCTGCCGCCCTCGATCGTCGTGAGCGGCGAGGTCGTCAACGCGTCCTGGGTGCCGCGCAGCATCGCCACGCTCCAGGTGCGGATGTTCGACATCCGCAAGATGGAGATCGCGCGCCAGGAGGTCGTCGCGTCGCGTCGCTGGATCTGGCCGGGCGAGGGCGCGGTGTTCCGCGCCGACGTGCCGATCGGCGGCGTGCGTCCCGCCGAGGTGATCCTGAAGCTCGGCCAGTTCGAGTGAGCGCCCAGCGCGGGGGCGCTCAGAACCGGCGCAGCAGCCTCTCGATGTAGTCGCGCTCCAGCTGCGGGCGGAAGCGCTCGCCGGCGCGGCGCAGCAGCTCCTCGAGGATCTCGCGCGAGCGCTGGAGCTCGCCCTGCCCGGGGATGTTCACGTCGCTCGAGTTCGTGCCGCCTAGGCCGTTGTTCATCGGCCTGCCGGCGGGATCGCGCGCCTGGTCGCGTGGCTCGGCCTGACCGCCGTGTTCCTCCGCCCCGGGCTGGCCGCCGCCTTCCTGCTGCTGCTGGCGGGCGAGCTGGTCCATCATCTCCTGCATCATCTCGCGCGCGCCCTGGCGCATCTGGTCGAGCGCGTCCATCTGCGGCCGGACCGCGCGCCCTGGCTGGCCCCGGCGCATCGCGTCGAGCGCCTCGCGCATCGCGCGCTCGGCGCGGCCAAGGCCGTTGGGGATGCGGCTCCCGCGCTCGGAGAGCCCGCGCATCATCTCGCCGAGGCGCTCTCGCAGCGCCTCCTGCTCCGCGATGTCGGCATCGGCGTCGCCTTCGCCCTCGCCGGGCTGTCCGCCCTGCTGTCCCTGCTGGCCGCGCTGCCCGGGCTGGCCGCGCTGCCCGGGACGCTGCTGCTGCGAGCGGCGGAAGCCGCGGTCGGTCAGCTCCTGCTGGCGGCGCATCAGCTCCTGCATGCCCTGCATCATCCGCCCCGCGTCGCCCTGGCCCTCGCCCTGGCCTTCGCCCTCTCCCTCTCCCTCGCCCTCCTGGCCCGGCTGCGCCTGCATCGGCTGGCCGGCGCGCAGGTTCTCGAGCATCTCCTGCAGCCGCTGGAGCATGTCGCGCGCCTGGTCGCGCGCGCCGGTGCGCGCCATGTCCCGCGCACGGTCGAGCATGCGCTGCAGGTCCATGCGCTCGATGCGGCGCGCATTGCGGTCCATCGGCCGCTGCGCGCGCGGGTCCTGCGGGTTGCGCATCGCGTTCTCGATCATCGCCTGCAGGTAGCGGTCGATCGCCTGCTGCAGCTCGCGGATCAGCCGCTCGATCTCCTCGTCGCTCTCGCGATTGGCGATCGCGTCCTGCAGGCGCTGCTGCAGCGCGCGAAGCTCGCGCTCGGCGAGGCTGAGCCTGCCGTCCTCGATGCGCAGGGCCGTGTCCCATAGCAGCGACTGCACCGCATCGACGCTGGCGCGCTCCGCGCCGTCATTCGCCTCGAGCCGCAGAACGGCGAAGCGCAGCGCGAGGAAGACGACGGTGTCGTCCTGGAAGCCCGACGGCAGGCCCGAGATCGCGCCCAGCGCGAAGGCGACGCCGCGGCGCTGCGACGCGGGATCGGAGACCAGGAGCTTGCGCTGCTCGACGATCGCGCGCGCGACGGGGTTCCGGAAGACGCGCTCCGGCAGCACGATCTCGGCAGGCTCCGACAGCCCGTGCTGGCCGGCGGTGTCGGTGGCGCGCAGCCGCACCGCGACGCGCAGCCCGGCCCAGGGATGCGCGGTGAGGTCATGGAAGCCGGTACCGCGGGATTCGCGCGCGCCCGGCTCGTTGAGCGTGAGCGGCAGCACGATCTCCTCGTCGTCCACGCCGGCCGGCAAGTCCGCCCGGCGCAGCGTCGCGACGATTCCCGCGAGGCCGTAGTCGTCCTCGGCCTCGAAGTCGACCTTGAGCGCGGATCGGCGCGTGCTGCCCGGCGGCGCCTGGAAGCGCGCCACGGGCAGCGCGTCGGGCACCACGCGCAGCGTCCAGGCGCCCAGCGGCCTGCCGTCCTGCACCACGCGCAGCGCGCTGCCCGCGTCGATGCGCGCCGAGACGCGGAAGCTGCGCGCGTCGACCGCCTCGAACGCCGTCGTGGCGGCGTCGATCTCGAGCGCAGGCTGGCCGCGCCCGCCGCCGACCTGCGCGAGCAGCGTCGATCCGGCCGGCACGGCCAGCTCGCCCGGCGCATCGGGGCGTGGGACCAGCGGAGCGACGCCCGTATAGGCGGGAGGCGTGATCCAGATGTCGAGCGTGCCCGGCGGCGCGACGGCGACGACCGCGCCGGGCGAGAGCGCGCGCTGGAGCCTCTCCCATGCACCACCGCCGCCGAGCGTGAAGGCGACGACGACGAGCAGCGCCACGAGGCCGCGCAGCGCCAGCGGGTCGCGCGCGGCGACATGCGGCCGCGGCCAGCCCGCGCGCGCCGCCCCGAGCCGTTCGGCCATGCGGCGGCGATGCGCCTGCCACAGCGCCGCCGACAGCGCGTCGCCGGCACCCCCGGCGATGCGGTCGGCGAGCGCGGCGAGCGGGCGATGCACGAAGCCGGAAGCGGTCTCGAGCCGCCGCTGCGCCTCCTCCGCGGAGGGCCAGCGCAGCCCGCGCAGCGCCAGCCAGGTCGCGGCGATGCCCGCCAGCGCGAAGGCGGCGAGCGCGCAGGCATGCAGCCACGGCGCCAGCAGGGGCAGCACGTCGAGGAAGGCGACCACGAGGAACAGGCCGGCGAGCAGAGCCAGGGGCCAGGCGGCGCGCCAGGTCGCCTCCCAGGCCAGCGCGAGCCGCGCCAGCGCCAGCCGGCGCGCGAGGGCGCGCAGCGCGGCATCGGGCGTCTGGGCGTTGCTCTCCGGCGTCCCTGGTCCTGGCATGGGCGCTCCTCGGCGCCGAGGCGGCGCGCTTGGGAAGGACCTAGTCTGCCCGAGCGGCGGGGTGAGGGTCCACAGGCGCCAACCGCGACCTCACGCCTGCCAGGGGGCCAGGCTCTCGCGGGCGATGATCGCCTCGATGTCCTCGCGCGGGCGGACCAGCGCCGTACGCGACCCGCTGACCAGGACCTCGGCGGCGAGCGGCCGCGAGTTGTAGGTCGAGCCCATCGCCGAACCATAGGCGCCGGCGGCGCCGACCACGACGAGGTCGCCAACCGCCAGCGGAGGCATGTCCCTGTCCCTGGCGAGGTAGTCGCCGGTCTCGCAGATCGGCCCCACGACGTCCATGGGCGAGAGGTTGGCGCCCTCGCGCGGCGCGCGCACCGGCATGATGGGCATCCAGGCCTCGTAGAGCGTCGGGCGGATGAGGTCGTTCATCGCCGCGTCGACGATCGCGAAGCGCTTCGCGGTGCCCTCCTTGACCCGGATGACCCGCGCGAGCAGAACGCCCGCCTCCGCGACCAGGCTGCGCCCCGGTTCGAGCACGATGCCCACGTCCAGCCCGGCGACGGCCTCGCGCACGGCCGCCGCGTAGGCGGAGAGGTCGGGCGGCACCTCGTCGCGGTAGACGACGCCTACGCCGCCGCCGAAGTCCAGGCGCCGCAGCCGCGGGCCGGTGGCGTTCAGGCGGCGGGCGAGGTCGCCCAGCCGCGCGAAGGCCGCGCGGAACGGCGCCATCGTGGTCAGCTGCGAGCCGATATGCACGCTCAGCGCCTCGAGGGATATGCCGGGAAGGGCGCGCGCGAGCGCCGCGACGTCGGGCGCCTGCGCCATCTCGATGCCGAACTTGTTCTCGGCCTTGCCGGTGGTGATCTTGGCGTGCGTGCCGGCGTCGACGTCGGGGTTGACGCGCAGCGCCACCGGCGCCCTCGCGTCCATCGCCTCGGCGACGCCGGAGAGCATGCGCAGCTCGGGCTCCGACTCGACGTTGAACTGCATGATGCCGGCGGCGAGCGCCGCGCGCATCTCGTCGGCCGTCTTGCCGACGCCGGCGAAGACGATGCGCGACGCGGGGATCCCCGCGGCCAGCGCGCGCTTCATCTCGCCGAGCGAGACGATGTCGGCCCCCGCGCCCTCGCGCGCGAAGGTCGCGATCACCGCCTGGTTCGAGTTCGCCTTCAGCGCGTAGCAGACGACCGGCGCGAGGTCGGCGAACGCCTCGACATAGGCGCGGTAGCGCGACCGCAGCATCGCGCTCGAGTAGACGTAGGTGGGCGTGCCGTGGCGCGCGGCGATCGCGGCGAGCGGCACGTCCTCGGCGTGGAGCTCGCCGTCGCGGTAGGTGAAGCTCATCCTGTCATCTCGCTGGGTAGACGCGCGGGTAGGCGGGGTCGGCGCCCTCGGGCGGCTCGGGGCGGCCCTTCCGGCCGCAGGCCGCGAGCGCGAGCAGCGGCAGGAGCGCCAGCGCCGAAAGCGCCGCGCGGCGTCCGGCGTCCGGCGCCGGATCCGCCTCCGCGCCGCGCGGGCTTGCCGGCAGGGCGCTCACAGCCACTTGCGCCGCGCTGCGCGCGCCGCGCGCAGCACGCTGGCGGGCGCGGTGCCGCCATGGCTGCGGCGCGAGCGCACGGAATTGTCGACGCCGAGCACCCCGAGCACGTCCTTCGTGATGCGCTTGTCGATGGCGCGCATCGCCGCGAGCGGCAGGTCCGGCAGGTCGCAGCCGCGCTCCTCGGCGAGGCGCACCAGGCGCCCCGTGACGTGGTGCGCCTCGCGGAAGGGCAGGCCCGCCGCGCGCACGAGCCAGTCGGCGAGGTCGGTGGCGGTCGAGAATCCGCCACCCGCCGCCGCGCGCATGCGCGCGGGATTGGCCTTCATGTCGGCAATCATCCCGGCCATCGCGGCGAGGCTGAGCTCGATCGCGTCGGCGGCCTCGAAGATCGCCGGCTTGTCGTCCTGCATGTCCTTTCCATAGGTCAGCGGCAGGCCCTTCAGGATCATGGTCAGGCGCACGAAGGCGCCGAGCGTGGCGCCCGCCTTGCCGCGCACCAGCTCGGCGGCGTCGGGGTTGCGCTTCTGCGGCATGATCGAGCTGCCGGTCGTGAAGGCGTCGGACAGCGACACGAATCCGAAGAGCGGGTTCGTCCAGATCACCAGCTCCTCGGCAAGGCGCGAGAGATGCGTCGAGCAGATCGAGCAGGCGGCGAGGAACTCGAGGCCGAAGTCGCGGCTGGCGACGGAGTCCAGCGAGTTGTCGGTCGGGCCGTCGAAGCCCAGCGCCTTCGCCGTCGCGTGGCGGTCGATGGGAAAGGACGTGCCGGCGAGCGCCGCGGCGCCGAGCGGCGAGCGGTTGCCGCGCCGCGCCGCGTCGGCGAAGCGGCCGCGGTCGCGGCCGAGCATCTCGACATAGGCGAGCATGTGGTGGCCGAAGGTGACGGGCTGCGCGGGCTGCAGGTGCGTGTAGCCCGGCATGATCGTGCCGGCATGCGCCTCGGCCTGCGTGACCAGCGCGCGCTGGAGCTCGCGGATCATCGCATCGGCGCGCGCGCAGGCGGCGCGCAGCCACAGCGCGAGGTCGGTCGCGACCTGGTCGTTGCGCGAGCGCGCGGTGTGCAGGCGGCCGGCGGGCTTGCCGATGAGCTCGGCGAGCCTCGCCTCGACGTTCATGTGAATGTCCTCCAGCGCCGTGCTGAAGGCGAACCGGCCGACCTCGATCTCCGCGGCGACCTTCTTCAGGCCGCGGGTGATCCTGGCCGCATCGGCCGGGCGGACGATCCCCTGCCGCGCGAGCATCGCGACATGGGCAAGCGAGCCCTGGATGTCCTCGCGCCAAAGCCGGCGGTCGACGTCGATCGAGGCGTTGATCGCGGTCATCACCGCGGCGGGTCCCGCGGCGTAGCGGCCGCCCCAGAGCTGGTTGGCGGGCGCGCTCGCGCGCGCCTTGCGGCGCTTGCTGTCAGGCATGGATGGACGTCCAGGAGAAGCTGTGGATGAAAGCATTGCGGCGGCCTGTTATAGGCCACCGCATGCGGGACACGCATCCATGAATCTGGCAGCGCTGCGCCTCGTCGCCGCCCTCGTCGCCCTGGTGCTGGCCAGCGTCGTGCTGGCGCTCGTGCTGTTCGACCGGATGGCGCCGCCACCGCCGCCCGCGCCGGCGCCGCAGGCGCGCAACCTCGGCCAGTGGCAGCCCGTCACCGCGCGCGGCGAGCCGGTCGCGCTCGACTTCGTGGATGGCGAGGGCGCGGCGCGCAGCCTCGCCGAGTGGCGCGGGCGCGTCGTCCTGGTCAATCTCTGGGCCACGTGGTGCGCGCCTTGCGTCGAGGAGATGCCGGCCCTCGAACGCATCGCCGCCCGGCTCGGCGGCCCCGGCTTCGACGTCGTCGCGATCTCCGTCGATCGCCAGGGCGCCGCCGTCGTCGCCCCGTTCCTCGGCAAGCTCGGCCTGTCGCGGATCGCGCCCTACCTCGATCCGTCGAATGCGGCGGTGCGCGTGCTCGGCGCGCCGGGATTGCCGGTCTCGGTCGTGCTCGACCGCGAGGGCCGCGAGCTGGGCCGCGTGCTGGGCGCCGCCGAATGGGATTCGCCCGCCTTCGAGGCGCTGCTTCGCCGCGCCATAGGCCCGTGAGCATCCCGCCAGGGGCGGGGCCGGGCGCCGCGCCCGACCCGATGTCCTGGATCGCCGCGCTGGTCGCCGCCGACGCGCGCGCCGTCGCGCAGCTGCGCGTGGTGCGCGCGATGTCGCTGCCCGACTGGTGCATCGCCGCGGGCTTTCTGCGCGACCGGGTCTGGGACGCGCTCCACGGGCTGGCGCCGCGGCGCGAGCGCAACGACGTCGACGTGCTCTTCTTCGACCCGGCGGACGCGGGGCGCGACCGCGAGGCGGATGCCGAGGCGCGGCTCGCCCGCGCGTTCCCGGACGCGGCGTGGGAGGTGCGCAACCAGGCGCGGATGCATGTCGCGAAGGGCCTGCCGCCCCATCGCGACACCGCGCACGCGATGACCTTCTGGCTGGAAACGCCCACCGCGATCGGCATCCGCCTCGATGCGGGCGACGCGCTCGCGATCGTGGCGCCCTTCGGCGTCGACGACCTGCTCGACCTGGCCTGCCGCCCGACGCCGTGGGGCGCCACCAGGCGCGCCGAGTACGAAGCGCGGATCGCGGCGAAGCGGTGGCGCGCGAACTGGCCGCGGCTCCGGTTCGAGGAACCTCGCCCCCGGACGGGTCTGGCCGCCCCGGCCTGGTGCCGGACGGATCAGCGCGTGGGGACGGGCTTCTCGCCGCTGTAGTCGTAGAAGCCGCGCTTCGCCTTGCGACCGAGCCAGCCGGCCTCGACGTACTTCACCAGCAGCGGGCAGGGGCGGTACTTGGAGTCCGCGAGGCCGTCGTGGAGCACGTGCATGACGGCGAGGCAGGTGTCGAGGCCGATGAAGTCGGCGAGCTCGAGCGGGCCCATCGGGTGGTTCGCGCCGAGCTTCATCGCGGTGTCGATCGACTCGACGTTCCCGACGCCCTCGTAGAGGGTGTAGACCGCCTCGTTGATCATCGGCAGCAGGATGCGGTTGACGATGAAGGCCGGGAAGTCCTCGGCCACCGCCGCCGACTTGCCGAGCTTCCTGGTCAGGTCGCGGATGGCGACGAAGCATTCCTCGCTTGTCGCGATGCCGCGGATGATCTCCACCAGCTTCATGATCGGCACGGGGTGCATGAAGTGCATGCCGATGAACCGCGCGGGGCGATCGGTCATCGCCGCCAGGCGCGTGATGGAGATCGACGAGGTGTTCGACGCGATGACCGCGTCGGGCTTCAGCACCGGGCAGAGCTTGCGGAAGACCTCGCGCTTGAGCGCCTCGTTCTCCGGCGCCGCCTCGATCACGAGGTCGCAGTCGCCGAACAGGGCGAAGTCGGTGCCGGTCGCGACGCGCGCGAGGGTCTGCGCCTTCTGCTCGGCCGTGATCGTGCCCTTCGCCACCTGGCGGTCGAGGTTGCCGCCGATGGTCCTGAGGCCGCGGTCGATCGCCTCCTGGTTGACGTCGAGCATGCGGACCGCGTGCCCGGAGGCTGCGCAGACATGCGCGATGCCGTTGCCCATCTGGCCGGCGCCGACGATTCCGATCGTGCTGATCATGCCACTGGCTCCTGGTGGATCACTTGCGCGGCGGCAGCGCGGCCGCCAGTTCTGGGACGAGCTTGAAGAGGTCGCCGACGAGGCCGTAGTCGGCGACCTGGAAGATCGGCGCCTCCTCGTCCTTGTTGATGGCGACGATGACCTTCGAGTCCTTCATGCCGGCGAGGTGCTGGATCGCGCCGGAGATGCCGACCGCGAGGTAGAGGTCGGGCGCGACGACCTTGCCGGTCTGGCCGACCTGGTAGTCGTTCGGCACGTAGCCCGCGTCGACGGCCGCGCGCGAGGCGCCGACCGCCGCGCCGAGCTTGTCGGCGAGCGGCTCGAGGTAGGTCTTGAAGTTCTCGCCATTCGCCATGCCGCGCCCGCCGGAGACGACGATGCGCGCGGAGGTGAGTTCCGGGCGCTCGGACTTCGACAGCTCGGAGCGCAGGAAGGACGACAGCCCGGCATCCGCGGCGTCGCCGATCGCCTCGACGGGCGCCGCGCCGCCCTCGGCGGCGGCTGGCGGGAAGGCGGTGCCGCGCACGGTGATGACGCGGATCGCGTCCTTCGACTGCACGGTCGCCAGCGCGTTGCCGGCGTAGATCGGCCGCACGAAGGTGTCGGCGGAGACGACCTCGATGACCTCGGAGACCTGCTGGACGTCGAGCAGCGCGGCGACGCGCGGCATGATGTTCTTGCCGACGGTGGTCGAGGCGGCGACCACGTGGCCATAGCCGGCGGCGAGCCGCGCGACCAGCGGCGCGATGTTCTCGGCCAGCGGGTGGCCGCAGGAGGGTGCGTCCACCTTAAGCACCTTCGCCACGCCCGCGACGCGCGCAGCCGCCGCGGCGGCGGCGTCGCAGCCATGGCCGGCGACGAGGACATGCACCTCGCCGAGCTGCGCGGCGGCGGTGACGGCGTTGAGCGTCGCGGCCCGGAGCGACGCGTTGTCGTGGTCGGCGAGGACGAGGATGCTCATCTCAGATCACCTTGGCTTCGTTCTTCAGCTTGTCGACGAGTTCGCCGATGTCCTTGACCTTGACGCCCGCGAGGCGCTTCGCTGGCTCGGCCACCTTCAGCGTCACGAGGCGCGGCGCCGCGTCGACACCCAGCGCCTCCGGCGTCAGCGTCTCGATCGGCTTCTTCTTCGCCTTCATGATGTTGGGTAGCGAGGCGTAGCGCGGCTCGTTGAGGCGCAGGTCGGTGGTCACGACGGCCGGCAGCCGCAGCGCCAGCGTCTCGAGGCCGCCATCGACCTCGCGAGTCACCTCGAGTCCGCCCTCGGACGGCGCGACCTTCGAGGCGAAGGTGCCCTGCGACCATCCGAGCAGCGCCGCGAGCATCTGGCCCGTCTGGTTGCTGTCGTCGTCGATCGCCTGCTTGCCGACGATGACCAGCTGCGGTGCCTCGCGCGCGGTGATCGCCTTGAAGAGCTTGGCCACCGCGAGAGGCTGCAGCTCGGCGTCGGTCTGCACGAGGATGCCGCGGTCGGCGCCCATCGCAAGCGCGGTGCGCAGCGTCTCCTGCGCCGCCGCGGGGCCCATGGACACCGCGACGATCTCCGTGGCGATGCCCTTTTCCTTGAGGCGGACCGCTTCCTCGACGCCGATCTCGTCGAAGGGGTTCATGGACATCTTGACGTTGGCGGTCTCGACGCCCGTGCCGTCCGCCTTCACGCGGACCTTCACGTTGTAGTCGATGACGCGCTTGACCCCAACCAGGACCTTCATCGGCTGACGCTCTTTTCTTGTGGAAAATCCGCCACTTAATGGCAGAGGACGGATCGGCGAGCGCAAAATAGGGCCCGGCCGCGGGCAAGTCAACGCGCCCACCGCGCGGCCCCACCCCGCGCGTGGACTTTGCTACACTCAAAGGAAGCGGGCGCCCCCGGAACGGCGCCGCGGCAGGGGAGTCGACACGAGATGATCACGCGCGCCCAGTTGCTGGCGATCATGCCCAACGCCGCGCCCGCGGTGGCCCAGTATCTCCGCCCGCTCGGCGAGGCGATGCAGCGCTACGCGATCGACAGGCCCGCGCGGCAGGCAGCGTTCCTGGCCCAGCTCGCGCATGAATCCGGCCAGCTGCGCCGCGTGCAGGAGAACCTGAACTATGCGTGGGACGGCCTTCGCAAGGTCTTCCCGCGGCATTTCCGCAGCGACGCGGAGGCGCAGGCCTATGACCGCCAGCCCGAGCGCATCGCCAACCGCGTCTATGCGAACCGCATGCTCAACGGCGACGAGGCGAGCGGCGACGGCTGGCGCTTCCGCGGGCGCGGCCCGATCCAGGTGACCGGGCGCGAGAACTACCGCAAGGCCGGCCAGGCGCTGGGCATGGGCCTGGAGAGCGATCCGGACCGCATGCTCGATCCCGCGACCGGCTGCCTCGCCGCGGCGTGGTTCTGGCATTCGCGCGGCCTCAACACGCTCGCCGACGCCGACAGCGAGAACGGCTTCCGAGAGATCACCCGCCGCATCAATGGCGGCTTCCTCGGGCTCGAGGAGCGTGTCCACTACTGGGAGCGCGCGCGCCAGGTCCTCGGCCTGCCCGATTTCGGGCCCGTGATGGCGCAGCGCCTCGGGACGGTGCGCATGCCGCCCGGCACGCGTCCCGTCTACGCGCCCGTCGAGGAGCCCGTGCCCGAGCCCGTGCCGCGGGCGAGGCCCAGGCCGAAGCCGAAGGCCACGCCCAAGGCCACGCCCAAGGCCAAGGCGAGCCCCAAGCGCGGCGCGAAGCCTGGGCGCGCGCCGGTTCCGAGGCCGCGGGCGAAGCCGAGGCCTGGCGCGAAGCCGAGGCCTGGCGCGAAGCCGCGGAAGGCGGGACCGGCGGCGAGGAAGCGGCGCTGACGCTTCAGCGATTGGAGCCGGGCACCCAGAGCACGTCGCGCCGGCCATCCTCGTTGAGGTGGCGCGAGAGCACGAAGAGATGGTCGGACAG
>Ga0194133_10009309_pt1 | contig 11268 bp, 5 predicted proteins | sample TA2KigOf40mmetaG_FD_155448 | JGI IMG/M metagenome (GOLD analysis project Ga0194133, IMG submission 155448) | Freshwater microbial communities from Lake Tanganyika, Tanzania - TA2015055 Kigoma Offshore 40m | ecosystem: Environmental > Aquatic > Freshwater > Lake | place: Tanzania: Lake Tanganyika...
GTGTACTTTCCGACCTGACCCGAAGCAATTTTTTTTATCCGAAGGGAAAAAAATTGAAAAATTTGACATTTTTAGGGGAAATTTTCAAAATTTAAACCTAAACCATAAATGTCTGACCCGACCCGACCCGAGCAACAAAATATTGACCCGACCCGACCCAGGTCAAAAATTTTTGACTCGGAACCATCACTAGTGAAAACCTTTCCCTCTGACTTACATAATTAATTAAAGTGGTTAATAGAAATCTGTTATAAGGCAATTAAATATGTTATGAACGTGTAGCACTGTAGATTGATTGTATCTACTACAACAAATCAAATGATGAAGGTCAGGTTCCAGAGGGTCAGAAAGACATAACTTAGGAATCCTAAGAGACACGTTTACTTCTCATCGTAGTTGTAGTTCATTGCTATGACAACTGGGTGAGAACTGGAAGACTGGGATTCAATCCATGGTCTGGGCAAAATCTTTGACCCCTCGATTTGCCTTTATTAACCATTTCTTTGAGATGATCATATCAGTCAGGATTGATTGATGTGCAGATAATTAATAAAAATTATCTCCTAGAATACTCATTTACACATTGAAAATTAAGTGACTTTAAGGCACAACTTTCAGTCAAACAAACTGTTGTAAAGTCAACGCTATTCTCATTCACTTGATTTTGTGTGAGCATATAATCAGTTCTAAATACAAGCTCTCTTCTTCCAAGTTTGATTGTCTGATCTGGAAGTCACTTTGGGGCAAAAGAATTACAATATAGCTAGTCTTGGTACCTTTAACCATAAGGCCACGTTGACCCTAGAAAGCTATTTTTCTCATTAGCATCTCAACTAAATTGAAATTACTTCAAGTTTTGAGAAAGTGGTTAATTTTAGCTTTGTTGGAGTAATTATTTCAGAGTTGTGTCTACAAAAAGCAAAAATAATAGCCATTGAACCAAGAAATAATCTCAATGTTAAGTATTATAAACATATCAGTTTTAAATTTTTCTCAATTCTCTAATACCTTGGGCAGTTTTTAAGTGGATAATTATTTCTCAATGAACAAATGAAGAAAGTAAAACAAAGTCATTTCTGCGTCTCGTGTATGCTGTAGACTTGAAACGCTCACTTTTCTGGAAAGTAAACTGCATGATGCGTGCTTCTAAGTTCTAGCTAACACATCAGTTCACCTAAACTATACGCTATATAACCTGTGGGCCAAGGGGCTGGGCTGGCCACAACTTGAATGCAAGGCAACTGTAGTAGTGGATGGATTATCACGTTACGATTGTTACTTTTTTACATTCCCTTCTTCTCTTTGTCCTTTTATAAGTTTTGTCAACACATCCTCCTTGAATGGCCTAGCAGCGATGCCCAGTATAAACGAATTACAGCAGCTTAAGCTAGCTAGAACTAAAAGAAAAAAGACTTTAGAAATTCCTTTGCCATCTTCTTTTATGTATTTGTTTTGAAACTTCTTGTATTTTTTGCTTTAGCTGATGGGTAATGTGAATTGTGAGTGCACACGAGGAGGAAGATGTGTTGTTGATTTCTACATTGAAATAAAAAACTTTTTTTTTGGTGATAAATAGTACTTATTTGAAAAAGAAAAAAAAGAGGGACATTGATGTCAGGTAACATTGACTTAAATAAAAGATTCACAAAATATGAAAAAGAATGCTAGAATTTGAAATATAGATTCATATCTTTAAAGATATTCAGTGAATGTGTGGCCAAAAATGTCTTGTAAAATGAATACAAAGAAAATTGACTCTTTTCAAAATTGTCAGCAATCAATGACAAAATTTATAAAAAGATGATGTCATTTAAAATCCTAATTAAAAGACCAGCTGTCACTTTATGCTTTTACAAAACTGAAATTTTGTTGCTTTTTTTATAAACTTTCAATTTGATAAATGAAGATGATAAATGATGAAAAAGGTTTTTCAATATATTTTGCCTTTATTTATGTAATTATTCAAACTTTGCAGCGGGTAAAAGTAATGTAGGAACAAAAAAAGATAAATGAAAGTGAGTTTCGGTCATTTGAGGTGTCGATTCTCAAGGTACAACATGAAGACAACTGAATTGAACTCTACAAAAACTGGCTACTTTTTAAAAAAAAAAATATCAACTTGGTAATGTTTTCAAAGTCATCAAAAACTGATATCTGACCTAAGAGAAAAAACACATTCTAATTTTGTATATATTACATCATCAGAGTTCATTAAAGAGAGAATATATTCTGTGACTATGTGAAAAAAGTCATTTATTTGTCATTTCAAGATTCTTAACCTTTTGAGCAATTTTCTTTGGGTTTGGACAACAGAAATTTAGCAATACTTTAGGACATTTTTGTGTAATATTTTAGAAAATCTTCAGTCTTTGAACTAAAATTGTATTATATTGTATTTCTATTCTAAATAGTATTTTCAAGTCTATAAGTTTTGTCAAAATAGCTTAATACATGAAACAATAAAAAAGTGCCCTACAAAAAAATAAATATACATGACTGATATTAACCAAAATATGAAAAACTACTTTATTTGATGAAATGTGTAGCTCGGATACTATTTTTTGAATAAGTCTTTTTTTTGTCAAGTTTGGTGGCCAATGAGCATGAACAATTTTCAAACCTGATAATAATCCGACAGTTCTTCTTTGGGAAAAGATTTGTGTATAAAGTTCAATTCAAATTCAATTTAAGGTCATGCAAGCAAATCTTTATTTCTTGTACAAACTTCTAAAAAATTGGAGAAATGTTCAAAAACTTATTTGGGGAGGAGGGTGAAAAGAAAAGTAAATTTTCTGCTGCTTGCTTGTCTTGTCACAAAATTGTTGCATGTTAAGATTGCAGAAAAGGAAAAAAAATCAACCCTCCTCTCAAATTCCATTATAGATATTTGGACTTTGTGACGAGTTCCTCCATTCGATTCAGTGGTTGTTGAAAAAACATTGTCAGTCCATTTTGTTCGCTTGACCCCTGCCTGTATGCCATGACTGGATCTGATCCGGACACAGAGTTCAGGCTAGTGTTGAGGTTATGTGGTGATGATGAAGGCGGTGGTGCAGCAGCTGTGAAAAAACTACAGTGGATGACAACAACAACACAATTTTGCATGTTAAGGTCTGACCTCGTCCGTTGGCATGAACGTATCGTACGGAGGATCAGCTCCACATCCAACGAGAGACCAACATGAGAGGTGAGAAGCCTATTTCAAATTATTATTTTGTAGCCTTTCAAGGGGTCCCCATGGCCAAGTGGTCAAAGGCACCTCGCTGCGAGAACTAAGATCTAAGGTTGTGGGTTCAAACCCCCCACCCATGTCTGCAATTTTTCAACTCCGGATTAAAAAAAATCAACATGACACCCTCAGACAGGGTAACAGTAATCTGCAGTGACTTTTGAAAAGATTATTACTTTGGATAATTCACTGCAGGAGTATATATTGCACTGGACTATTAGTGTTGTTATAATTGCAAGTGTTACTAATGGCCAAAGGGTAAAAATTATTTGACTGCTCACCCAAGTTCTAAGATAATGGGTGTAATCCCCAACTATGTCAGCAATTTTTAAATTAACAAGTTATACTAGAGGTCATTGTAATATATAAATGAGATGTCTGTCAGGGTGCGTGCGTGGGAGGGTGCTCGAATATACTTTTAATTTATAGAGGTCAATCAAGGTAAACGAGGGTCAAGGGGGTTCAGGAGGGTGTCAAGGTGGTCAGGGGGGATCAAGGGGGTTGAAGGGGTTATAACATAAACTGACTTTTTATAGGTGATGGTCTCAGGCACAAAAACATCTGAGCAAAAATCCATCAAATTATTCGGTACAGCACTTGGCTGGGAAATTGATCTGTATGTGGTTTAATCCTGAGCACTGACCTTTGTCCCCGGGTCGGTAAAAAAATATAAAAAAGTCCCAAATCCCAGGAAATAATGCCTGTAAAGCACCTAATAAAAAAGGTGTTTTCAAGAAAAACTATTTCTGGGTAAAATAAGATTTTGAATGAATGATTTTTGACATAGAAATTACAAAGAAAACTGACCAGAAAGAATTATACTTAGAGGGAGCAGGTCAGAGGCTTACCTAAAGTATTTCAGGTCCAAGAATGAAGTCCATGCCTATAAATAAAAAAACTGGTTTGTAAAAAAGTAGATTCATATTTCTCCTCAAAAAATTGGAAATATATTTTTGAAAACGTAAACTGATATATTCAAAAAATTCTCTTTTAATTGACAATATCAAATTTCGTGTGATCGGTTTTTCTGAAGGCTAAAAATTGCAGAGGGGAGTTTGACATTCACAATTTTTTTTCAAAAAAAAAAAATCATATTCTCATCACTCAAATTTCAAATCAATTCATCATGATTTTCATTTTTCCCTCACATAAGGTAGCTTCTTTTTTTCCACACTTCATTTTCACTTTTGTAATGTTTTCCACAAATTGTAGTCTCAGACGGAATAAAATGTAAATTACAATTTTAATGGTCAATCAGAGTCAGGTCGAGTCTTTCATTCTGACATTTAGTAAGGGGAGAGGAAGCTATCCATGGAAAATTGTCACATTTTGACTTTTTTTGCTCGAATCTTTATATTTATTATTCTTCGGCTTCTCATCATATAATTTCAAGAAATTATTTATAAAAATCATACTTTTTAAAAGCCATTGTCCCATCAACTAATCTTGAAGATTGTTAGATGAGGTTAGTCTTGCTAATCAATGGCCAATAAGTTCAAATGATTACGTGAGTATAAGTAAGTTCAGATAAATAAGGCAAAAGCTTTAATAATTATGACCCTGTACAAGAAAAGAAAAACTCTGCATAAGCTTATAATCACCATTAAAGGTTCATTACATGGTTGATATAGTCACATTTTCTATGCTTGTTGGAATGATGAAATAAACCTGTTTTGAGACACTGGGCCTGCAGTGCTACACGTTTGATTGGGAATGACATCTGCCTAACGCTTGAAACATTTTATCTAGGAACGCTATACTGGACAAGTTTTGTGTACAAAAGTATCACAAGAAATTTGTCAAAGGCAGAGAGATCGAGAGAAAAAGTGAAAAAGTTTGTATTTTTGGGAATGTTCCAAAAATTCCCTCACATCAAATCAATATCTTCTCACGGCGATTGAGTCCCAATTTCTTTTTAACTGTAATGATGCAAAATGACTTCATAAATGAACAGACCAGTTTTCTTAGTTTTTCAAAAAAAATTACACAATAAGTTGAAAGTCTTATATCAATATCTTGTAAATATTTACAATAATAAAAAATATTGTTTTTTAGTGATAATAATAATCTGGACCAATATAGACTCCAGTAAAACGTTACTCAAGGTAATGAGAGTCAATGCAGACTACTTTTACCCTGATTGAGTGTGCTTTGTTGATTTGTTTGCAATCTAGGGTTGAAAAATTGATGGCATTGCACCCACAACCCTGGATCTTAGTTCTCAGTCAAGTGCTTTTCACCACTTGACCATGGTAACCCCACAACTTACCCATAGATATACCCCATTGCAATGTCTCTTCATGATCATTGAATTTTATCAGGCTGAAACACTGAACATTTCTTAAAATCATTGTACCAATAGTTGATGGACGGTTGTGGCAATAGATTATGTCTGATAACTCACTTTGATGCTGTTGTTGAAGAGGGGATAATCAAAGTAATAATGACAATAATTGGATGCAATACAGACGCAGGGAATAATAATTAAAGGTACTTGCTTTTGAAAGACCCACAGCAGATTATTTTTGCAGCTGACTAATAGTGCCCTGTTGATTTTTTTGTAATCCATGTGATATTTGCTCGGTCAGAATAGAAATATTTGTTTGAGTTATTTCTAATAGAATATTTAAGTTTGTAGCTTTCCTTGGATATCAAAAATTATAAATGTTTTTATGAAAGTTTGCTAGTTTAGGGGCTAATATAGTAAATGATTGGAACAATCATTCAACTTTTCAAGGTTAAATGAATACATAAATATAAAAAGGTAGCAAAATTGTAATCATTGGATATTTTCAAATAAATCCCATAAAAAGAGTATGTATCTAATTTTAAAACAGAGAAATCGTACTTTCAAAGCCACTAAAATCCAACTCTGACTTTAGATTTTCAAAGATATTTTTTCTTTCAGGTCACTCCCTAAAAACGATGCAAACGAGGAAGGAGTTCACCAGAATCCACAGTATACTGGTCAACACCACTATTACCCTGTGCCTCATGACCATGAATTTTGTGAGAGAATCGTAATCAATGTAAGAAACTTACACAAATCTAGCAAAATATGTTTACAAATGTAGCTCTAATTGTCAGGTAAGCGGTCTCCGTTATGAAACACAACTCCGAACTCTCAACCAGTTTCCAGACACTCTTCTGGGTGATCCTTCAAGGAGAATCCGATACTTTGACCCAGTCAGGAATGAATACTTTTTTGACAGACACCGAAATTGCTTTGAAGCCATCATTTATTATTACCAAAGTGGCGGACGACTAAGAAGGCCAGTTAATGTACCTCTTGATATTTTTTCTGAAGAAATTCAGTTTTATGAGTTGGGGGAGTATGCAGTTGATAAATTCAGGTAAGAGGAAGTAACAGATGAAAGATTTGCAAGGTTTTGAATTGGGTTTGAAATTTCTTTGAAAAATCCAGGGAAGGGGAAGGTTTCATTAAAGAAGTGGAAAAGTCTCTTCCCGCCAATGACCTTCAGAGAAGAGTCTGGTTGTTATTTGAGTATCCTGAAAGCTCCCAAGCAGCCAGGTGAGTGGCATTTTTTTAATGCTTGGCAAAATTTTAGGGAAGAAGTAATTTTATTACAACAATTGACAATGAACTAAATATTTTCTTTTACAGAGTGGTGGCAATAATATCTGTATTTATTATTCTCCTTTCCATTGTGATCTTTTGTCTTGAGACACTTCCTGAGTTCAAACACTATAAAGTGTTCAACACAACAGCGAACGGCACAAAAATTGAAGAGGATGAGGTGCCTGATGTCACAGACCCTTTCTTTATAATAGAGACATTGTGCATTATCTGGTTTACGTTTGAGCTTCTGGTCAGGTTCTTAGCCTGTCCTTCAAAATATGTTTTTGCAAAAGATGTTATGAATATGATTGACTTGGTTGCCATTATACCATATTTTATCACTTTGGCAACAATTGTTGCGGAAAAAGAAGATGTGATTGGGCCAAAAGCCCCTGTGGCACCAAACAGAGAAGGAAACAATCAAGCAATGTCTTTGGCTATCCTCAGAGTGATAAGATTAGTGAGAGTGTTCAGAATTTTCAAGCTGTCTAGACATTCAAAGGGCCTTCAAATATTGGGCAGGACTCTGAAAGCCTCCATGAGGGAACTTGGACTGCTCATGTTTTTCTTATTTATTGGTAAGTAAATCCTTAAGAACAGTGCCTAAATTTTCAACATAGATCAACAAGTCATTTCAAATTTTGGTTATTCCTTTATTTCCTTTGTTTTTGTATTTTTTGATGGCCTTGGGCAGGTGTGGTCCTCTTCTCCAGTACAGTGTACTTTGCAGAGGCAGGATCCCCACAATCACACTTCAAGTCAATACCTCATGGGTTCTGGTGGGCTGTTGTTACAATGACAACAGTTGGTTATGGCGACATGTCGTATGTTTTAGTTTACACTTTTTTAACGAACCCATCTTTTTAACCATAAAAATAGTCTTTTGAGTTTATTTTCTCCTTTCTAATAGTTTTCAATAACCTGTTAAGTTTAACACTTTCTGACCATTTTCCTATCCCATGTGTTATCTTCCAGGTGTGGTTCTCTTTTCAAGTACTGTATACTTTGCTGAGTCTGGTTCACCAAAATCCTACTTCAAATCAATACCCGATAGCTTCTGGTGGGCAGTTGTTACGATGACAACAGTTGGTTATGGAGACATGATGTATGAGACTTTTACACTCTCAATCTTTTTGCTTTGACAATTCTGAAATTAATCACTTCATATTTACTTTCAATTTTTTTTCAAAACATGCCATAAACTTTTTTTGTGCTTGGCATGTTTTATTGAATGGTTTTTTTCCTTTTTCAAATCAATTTGATTCTTATCAACAAAAATTGAATTGATTTCTTAATTTTAGGCCAGTTGGTGTGTGGGGAAAAATAGTTGGGTCCTTGTGTGCAATAGCTGGGGTGCTGACAATTGCTCTTCCAGTTCCAGTCATTGTTTCCAACTTCAACTACTTTTACCACAGAGAAACAGATCAGGAAGAAATGCAGTCTCAAAACTTTAACCATGTCCAAAGTTGCCCTTACATTCCAGGACATTCAGGTGAATGACATAGATAAAACTTCTCAAGTTTGACTCTTCATGGCTTTTGATCCATAATATTAGGTGAATCTTTAGCGAAGGCTCCTATTTGGGAGTCGATGTCAGACATATTTGCCTTTGAAGAAATGGTGAAGTCAACAAACACATCAACAGTAGATAAAAATACATTCCAGGTAAATTTCGATTTTGTCATTAAAATAACTCCACTTTACTCACATCAATTTATCATATTTAGAATTTCGAGGAAGAAGATTTCTTCAACTCTGATTGTAATACCTTGAATAATAATAGACCACTAGTCGTCCATTCAACTTCATTCGAAACATACGTTTGACAAATAAGCAGGTATTTCAATAGAGAAATGTCAGATTGTTTCATCCAAAATTTTTCTTTTACAATTTCAGAACTAATCCTCACTCACTTTCTGATATCAACTCATTTCTTCCTAAAATGCTACACTTCAGTGCCAATAATTCTGAAAAAATAATTGATCTTGGAATTGAAAAAAGTGTATTGATTTTTCATCAGCTGATAGGCTCCTCATTTTTCATACTTAAAAGACAACAAACATCCTGCTAGATATATTTTGTTTTGGGTATTTTTCTGGCCTATTTTTTGATGTATTTGCTGCTCAGAACATTAGAATTCATTCAGCTCAAGTTGCTACAAAATAGCCCAAACTTAATGAGGCACTATTGAAAAGGTTTTGACCATTGAAGAGAAGGTAGCCTAAAATAAAAAAAATGTTAAGATCGATACTGCAACAAAAAATAAAATAAAAAGCTAGACTTTTGTCTTCATATTTGATATTTAAGAATTAAGTTTGGTGGGATGTCTAATGCTGTAGTCTGAAGAGAACATTTAGTAAAGATGTAAACCTGGTGATGACCTTCCCAATTAATCAAGAAAATAATCAATAATGTACTGTTTATTGACTGAATTGTAGCCCTTTACATAGTAAATGGTCGGATCAATAATATGGTGAGGGTGGTCAACCTTTGGTACTGGTGCTGGCTGATCTGCGGATTGAGTATACCTTATGCTAAAGATGTTAAAAGATGGGGAAATGAGAAACCAGGTGGCAGCCTGTTTTGAAATGACTTTAACGGGAATGTAAAATAGATTGCACATAAATGATTAAATATCATCAAGAGAAAATGAAATGAATAACTTGAATTGAGTCAATACTATGACTAAATTGGTGACAGTTACTTAACATCAATTGGGGCTCCTCAAGTTGATATTATGAGGAATTTATGACATTGCTTGCTGCAACCAATAAAAAGTCCATTTTTGTTTGAAAAATGGCAAAAAATTACCCCAATCTAGACTTGATTTTTTAATTTAAGTTATGTCCAGGAGTTTGAAACAGCATTTTTAGTTCAGTTGTTACTTACTTCTTATTATTGAACTCTTCCTTGATATTTCAAAACTTTACATGCTGCAAAAAAGACAATGAATTTTCCCATCAGAATTGATTATTCTCATCATGAAAATTTGGGTTCAGAAATACATATCAAAACATCCTAAAATCCACAATTCTGTTTTGTATTTCTTTAATAACATTTATTAAATGAAGTGATTCCAGACCAAAGTTGCCTAACCAGACTCTAAAACTTAGAAACGTCATGAAATGAGAATGTTTTGAGAACTTTTAATCTCAATAAGGTTTTTCAGTAACTGAGGATTGTTTCAAATTGCCAGTCAAAGGTATTTTTAAAATTGTGATCACACCAAGGCTTTTGAAATTAAAATTTTCATTTCATGCTCTGAGATTTTGCCTTTCAACTTTACAATAGTAACTCTTCTTCATTGAGTGGCAAGTTCAATTATCAGTCAAAATCAGAAAAGTTTTTTGAGTAAATAAGATCACAAGTTCAGTTTTCTTCTAATAACTTTTATTCCATTGTAGATTGGTATCATTTTATTGGATAGTAAGTCTTTCCAAGAAAAGCTTTCATCAAATAGAATACCAGCAGTACTTTCATTTTAATAATCGTTAATGAAGACATCAACTCGCTGACATATTTCAGTTAAAAGATGTAGAAATATAGTTTATATAGATTCATTTCGAACATGAAAATTAATTTTTTTTAATTGGATGCCAGTAATCAAGACAGGGTGGTCAAGTAGGTTATGCACCAGATTTCCATCCTGGCGGCCAAGGGTTAATCCCTGCCTTAAAAAATGACTGCTTAATGTGTGCCTTTAAAATGATCACAAATTGCAAGTTATACTTTTGCTCTAAGACCTTAAAAAGAATAGCTACCATGAAGCATAATGAGAAAAAATTTAATCTTTATTGTTAAATATGAGCCTTTTTTGTATCCTAGTACATAGATTTATGTAAACAAAACCAGTAAGGTGCATTAAAGCAATCAAAAATGCCAAACTTGGGCATGGTGGCAAAATCTTTGTCTGGCAGTCATGATCCCTTTCACTTTATCAGAAATTTCAACGCTAGGTATATTTCAATTTAAAGTTTGACAAAACACTATTTGATTTGTAGTTTTTTGAGCTAACTTCTTGAATGACCAGTCAAATTAGGCAATGAATCTTTGTTTTTTCAAATAATAATTCGGCAAATTATTTAATTTTTCTTCTTTTTATTAACAACAGATGTCTTGCTTTTTTCTTCTTTTACATTACACTGCCCAAGATTCATTTCGTTTATGCATTTCAGGACTTCATCGCATCCTGAAGGTTTGCAGCTTTTGGAGAAAGTCTGGTGAACGCATATCTTACATTCAGAATCATCTTCTTGATCACATTTGGAATCTAGCTCTTCATTAACCTGAACACAAGGAGATCTTTTTACTTTGAAAGTAAAGCAAAAATTTTAATTACCTTGCAATCAGCAACTGTTGATGGTTTAGACTTTTGAGGAAATCCAACCCTAACAGCCAAAAGCAATGAAAAACCTACAAAACTCCATTTGAGGTGCATGATGAAAATACTTAAACTGAA
>Ga0194133_10009312_pt1 | contig 11266 bp, 11 predicted proteins | sample TA2KigOf40mmetaG_FD_155448 | JGI IMG/M metagenome (GOLD analysis project Ga0194133, IMG submission 155448) | Freshwater microbial communities from Lake Tanganyika, Tanzania - TA2015055 Kigoma Offshore 40m | ecosystem: Environmental > Aquatic > Freshwater > Lake | place: Tanzania: Lake...
GCAGCTCCAGCCCCGAGGCATTGTCGGCGTTCGTCGTCGAGCAGCTTGCTGCCTACAGCCGGGTCACGAAGCAGGTCGGCCTATCGATCGACTGAGCGCCTGCGCCAGGGCGGCCGCGGGCGCGAGCCCCGGCAGGCTTCGCAACCACGTCAGCTGGCGCTTGGCCAGCTGGCGGGTCGCGGCAATGCCCTTCTCGCGCAGTTCAGCCTGCGTGATCCTGCCTTCCAGGAAATCCCAAGCCTGCCGATAGCCGACGGCGCGCATGCTCGGCAAGTCTGCGCTCAACTCGTGGCGCTCGCGCAGTCCGTGCAGTTCCTCGACCAGTCCTTTCTCCAGCATCGCATTGAAGCGCGCGGCAATGCGCCGGTGCAATTCGTCGCGATCCTCCGGCGCCAGCGCGAAGGCTTCGAGCGCGAACGGCAGGGCAGGGGCCGGGGCGGTTTGCAGCGATGACAAGGTCTTCCCGGTCGCCCGCCAGACCTCGAGCGCGCGCTGGATGCGTTGCGCATCAGCCGGCTTGATGCGCACGGCCGCCGCCGGGTCCACTTGCGCCAGTTCGGCGTGCAGGGCCGGCCATCCGTGGCGCGCAGCCGCTGCGTCGATCTGGGCGCGAATCGCCGGATTCGCTTCGGGCAGCGCATCCAGCCCTGAGGCGAGCGCGCGGTAGTAAAGCATCGTGCCGCCGACGAGCAAAGGGATCTTCCCCCGGGCGAGCACTTCGGGGACGACCCGGACGGCATCGGCGCGGAAGCGGCCCGCCGAGTAGCGCTCGGTCGGCTCGACAATGTCGACCAGGTGGTGCGGCACGGCGCGGCGCTCGGCGGCCGAGGGCTTGGCGGTGCCGAGGTCCATGCCGCGGTAGACCTGCGCCGAATCGATGCTCACGATTTCGATCGGGAATTCCCCGGCAAGCTGCATCGCCAGGGCGGATTTCCCGCTCGCGGTCGGCCCAAGGAGGGCGAACGCCGTGCTCAACGCCCTCCCGTCACATCCAGGATCGCCCCGGTGGAGTAGGAGGCTTCCGGTGACAGCAGCCAGAGCACGGCACGCGCGACTTCCTCTGGTTCGCCGCCGCGCTTCATCGGAATGCCAGCGCGCAGGCGTTCGATGCGGTTGGGCTCGCCCCCGGAGGCGTGGATGTCGGTGTGCACGAAGCCGGGGCGCACGCAGTTGACGCGAATGCCTTCCTCGGCCACCTCGCGCGCCAGGCCCAGCGTCAGGGTGTCGATGGCGCCCTTGGACGCGGCGTAGTCCACGTACTCGCCGGGCGAGCCCAGCCGCGCCGCGCCGGAGGAGACATTGACGATCGCGCCCCCGTTGCCGCCGTGCCGGGTGGACATGCGCCTGACCGCCTCGCGCGCGCACAGGAACGCGCCGAGGACGTTGGTGGCGAACATGCGCTGCAGCCGTGCTGCGGACATCGCCTCGACGCGAGACTGGCCAAGGACGACGCCGGCGTTGTTGACCAGCGCGCTGAGCGGGCCCAGTTCCCGGTCGGAGGTCTCGAACAGGCGCAGCACGTCGGCTTCCGCCGCGACGTCGCCCGCTACCGCGACCGCCGTGCCGCCGCCGTGCCGGATGTCATTCACTACCGCGTCCGCGGACGGCTTGTCGCGCAGGTAGCTGATGCATACCGCGTAGCCGCGCTCGGCCGCGAGGCGCGCCGTGGCGGCGCCGATACCGCGTCCGCCGCCGGTGATGACCACGACGCCGCTCATCTCACCGGCCCCTCAGGAAGAGCTTGTCCAGATCGGCCAGCGTGAGCTGGTACCAGGTCGGCCGGCCGTGGTTGCAGGAGCCGGAGCGTTCGGTGGCTTCCATTTCCCGCAGCAGGGCGTTCATCTCGGCGACCGTGAGGACGCGGTTGGCACGCACCGCGGCGTGGCAGGCCATGCCCGAGAGCAAATCGTCGCGCCGCGCTTCGATGGCGTGCGCCGCGCCGTACTCGCGCAGTTCGGCAAGTACCGCGCGCGCGAGGGCTGGCACGTCGCCGCCGGCGAGCAGCATGGGCGCGGTACGAACGGCGAGTTCATTGGGGCCGGCAGTGCTGATCTCGAACCCGAGTGTCTCCAGCGCTTCGCGATTCTCCTCGGCCGTTGCGACGTCGAGCGCCTCGGCGCGGAACACCGCCGGAACGAGCAGCTGCTGGCGTTCCACCTTCCCGGCGTTCAGGTTGTTCTTTAGGCCTTCGTACACGATGCGCTCGTGCGCCGCATGCATGTCGACAAGCACCAGCCCGGCCTCGTTCTGCGCCAGGATGTAGACCCGGTGCAACTGCGCGAGCGCGTAGCCCAGCGGTGGTGCGGCGTGCGAAGCAGGGAGCGATGCGGGCGCGGCCGCCGCCGCTACTGCACCACCCAGGAACGCCTGGTAGGCCGCGACCGGTTGCGCCAGGCCCAGCGCGGCTTGTCCGCGCTCAAGGCCGACGGCTTGTCCGCGCTCCGGGCCAACGACTTGTCCGCACTCCAGGCCGACGGTTTGTCCGCGCTCCAGGCCTACCGCCTGGATTGGGGCGCCTTGCGCAACGGCGGCATAGGCGACCGGTGCCTCGGCGGCCGAGGGCGATAGCGCCCGCTTTACCGCATGGAACACGAACTGGTGGATGCTGCGCGAGTCGCGGAAGCGGACCTCTATTTTCGCCGGGTGCACATTCACATCCACACCGCGCGGGTCAATTTCCAGGTACAGGGCGTAGGCGGGCTGGCGATCGCCGTGCAGCAGGTCGGCCCAGGCCTCGCGCGCGGCGTGCGCCAGCACCCGGTCGCGCACGAAGCGACCGTTGACGAAGAAATATTGCGAATCGGCCCGGGCGCGCGCGGCTTGCGGGCTGCCGGCGATGCCAAACAGGCGCAGCGTCCCGGCCCGTGCCTCCACCGGCAGGCTGTTGCGGATGAAATCCTCGCCCAACACCGCGGCAACGCGCTCGACCAGCGTTTGCTGGCGCAGGTGCCGCGAGACGCGGCCGTTGTGCTTCAGGGTGAAGGCGCACGCCGGATGCGCAAGCGCGATACGGCGGAACACTTCCTCGCAGTGACCGAACTCGGTGGCTTCGGCTCGCAAGAACTTGCGCCGCGCCGGAGTATTGAAATACAGGTCTGCGACCGCGATCGTGGTTCCGGGGGTGCGCGCCGCGGGCTGGGTCGCTCCGGCCGCGGTGCCCTCGACGTTCAACTCGCTCGCGTGCGCGGCCTGCGCGGTGCGCGTGGTTAGGGTGAGGCGCGAGACCGAAGCAATCGAAGCCAATGCTTCGCCACGAAAGCCGAGCGTAGCGACGCTCTCGAGGTCCTCGAGGGTTCCGATCTTGCTGGTGGCGTGGCGCGCGAGGGCGAGCGGTATTTCCTCGCGAGCAATGCCGTGGCCGTTGTCCTCGACCTGAACCCGACGCGCGCCGCCCTCCTCGAGCGTGACGACTATTTCGGTGGCGCCGGCATCCAGGGCGTTCTCCAGCAGTTCCTTCAGGACCGAGGCTGGCCGGTCGACCACCTCTCCGGCGGCGATCTGGCTGATAAGCAGGTCGGGGAGAACCTGGATCCGGCTCATGCGGCGAGATCGGCCTCTACGCCGCCGGTGATTCGAACCAGGTCTGCGTACGTTAGCCTGAACACAGTGCTCGGATGTCCGGCGGCGGCCCAGATTTCGGCGTACGCCGCCAGGCTGCGCTCCACGTAGCGCCTGAGGTTGCCGGTGTGGCCAGCTGGCGCAACGCCGCCGATGGCGAACCCGGTGTGGAGGCGCACGAAGTCCGCGTCCGCCTTGCCAATCGACTCGCCCACCAGGCCGGAGAGCTTCGTGGTACTGACGCGCTTCGCGCCGGAGGACATCACCAGGACCGCGCTGTCGGTAGTTTGCGCTCGGAACACCAGAGAATTGGCGATCTGCGCCGGCTCGCAGCCGAGGAACTGCGCCGCGGCGAGTGCGGTTCGCGCCGCGCCGGGCAACTCGACGATGTCCGGCGACAGGCCGGCGACGACGAGCGCCGCGCGTACCCGTTCCACACTCGGATTGGAGAGGACCGCGGACATCGGCAAATTATATCGGGGTGCCCCGGTACAATCGCGCCGATGGAGCATCTCGCCGCAGTGTTCGACCTCGCCGTCAACCTGGACAAGCACCTGGCCTGGTTCGTCGCCGAGCACGGCGTCTGGGTCTACGCGCTCCTGTTCGTGATCGTGTTCACCGAGACCGGCCTGGTGATCTGGCCGTTCCTGCCGGGGGACTCGCTGCTGTTTGTCGTCGGTGCGCTGGCCGCCGCCGGCAACATGGATATCTGGCTGGTGATGGGCGTACTGATCGCCGCTGCGCTCACCGGGGACAATGTCAATTACTGCGTCGGATGCTGGGTGGGCCCGCGCGTGTTCCAGTTCGAGCGCTCGCGCTGGTTCAACCCGGCGTACCTTGCCCGGGCGCATGCTTTCTACGAGCGCCACGGCGGTAAGACCATCATCCTGGCGCGTTTCGTTCCCATCGTGCGCACCTACGTGCCCTTCGTCGCGGGCGTGGGCAGCATGCCTTACGCGCGCTACATCGGCTTCTGCATCGCCGGCGCGGTAATCTGGGTGGTGTCGCTGTGCAGCCTGGGCTACTTCTTCGGCAACATCCCGGTGGTAAAAAGCAACCTGACGATCGTGATCCTCGCCATCGTGCTGCTGTCGATCTCACCCGGACTGTACGCCTGGGTGAAGTCGCGCTCAGTTCAGCGCGATCGGTGACAGCGGCCGGGGCGGGTACTTCGCGAAATAGCGCTTGATGCCGGCCAGAATGGCGCGCGCCATTTTCTCCTGGTAGGCATCGTCGTTGAGCCGCTTTTCCTCCTCCGGATTGGAGATGAACGCGGTTTCCACCAGGATCGAGGGCACGTCGGGCGATTTCAGCACCGCAAAGCTCGCCTGCTCGACCCGTGGCTTGTGCAGGGTGTTGATCTGGCCCAGTTCCCCCAACACGGCGTGGCCCAGTTTCAGGCTGTGGTCGATGGTCGCGGTCTGCGAGAGATCCAACAGGGTCTGCGCAAGAAAGCGGTCCTTGACGTCGAGGTTCACGCCGCCGACCAGGTCGGCCTCGTTTTCCTTGCGCGCCAGCCATTTCGCCGCCTCCGATGTCGCGCGCTTCTCAGACAGCGCAAACACGGAGGAGCCGCGCGCGTGCGGCTTGAGGAAGGCGTCGGCGTGCACCGAGACGAACAGGTCGGCGCGCACCTTGCGCGCCTTGTCGACGCGCGCCTGCAGCGCGAGGGAGTAGTCGCCGTCGCGCGTCAGGACCGCGCGCATGCCAGGCTCTTCGTCGATCATCGCCTTCAGGCGCCGGGCGATGGTGAGGGTGATGTCCTTTTCGCGCGAACCGAGCCGGCCGATCGCGCCGGGGTCCTCTCCGCCGTGCCCGGGATCGATCACGATGGTGGCCAGGCGCGCGACGCTTGGCCGCGTTTCTGTCGCTGGGGGTTTCCCCGCCGCCACCTCCTGCCGGGGTTCCTGCGCTGGCGGGCCAGGGGCCACCCGGCCGGCGGATTCGATCAACGCCGCAAGCGGATCGGGCGCCACCAACGGGTAGAGGTCGAGAACCAGGCGGTGGCCGTAGTTCGCGATCGGCTTCAGCGTAAACACCTGCGGCTTCACCTCTGACTTCAGGTCGAGGACGATGCGCAGCACGCCGGGTCGGTTGCGGCCGGCGCGCAGCTTGGCGATATAGGGGTCGCCCGCGGCGACCTTGTCCTGCAGTTCGGCGATCGCAGGGCCGAATTCGGCGCCCTCGATATCCACCACCAGCCGTTCCGGGTCTTTGACGCCGAAGACGCTGAATTTCAGCTCGGTGTTCGATTCGACGGTGACGCGGGTGTAAGCGTGCGCAGGCCAGATGCGGGTGGACAGGATTTGCGCTTGCGCCAGCGCCTCGCCGGCGACTAGGACGAACGCCAGCGCGACTGCGCAGCCGCCAGCCAACTGCCGCCCTGCGGCGAGCACGCGTTGCACTGCGCCTCGCGGCCCGCGCCCGCATAGCCGAGCCGGATCTCGAGATCCGGCGACGCCAGCGCGTCCCCGGCCTTCTCCGGCCACTCGACCACGCAAAGGGCCTCCGGCCCGAAGTGCTCCTGGAAGCCTGAGTTCAGCCATTCAGACTTATCCTTGAAGCGATAAAAATCAAAGTGATACAAGTATAATCTCGAAAGGCTATAAGGTTCAAGCAGGGTATAGGTCGGACTTTTGACGCGGCCCGCATAGCCCAGCGCACCTAGCAGGCCCCGGACCAGGGTGGTTTTACCCGCGCCCAGCTCGCCCACGAGGTGCAGTACCAGACCATTGCGAGCACCATCAGCCAGGGCTGCGCCCAAGCGCAGCGTTGCGGCCTCATCGGGGAGTTGCACGGTCAACTTAAGATGCTCACCCATGGACTATGCGGCGCTCGCGGCGCGGATCAGGCAATGGGGGAGGGAGCTCGGCTTCCAGGCGGTGGGCATCGCGGATGCGGACCTCTCTGCCGCCGAGGGCCGTCTGGCCGAATGGCTCGAATTGGGCTGGCACGGCGAGATGGATTATATGGCGCGCCACGGGTCGCTTCGCGCGCGGCCAGCGGAGCTTGCGCCCGGCACGCTGCGCGTCATTACCTGCAGGATGGACTACGCCTCGTCAATCGATGACGAATGGCCCGCGCTCGCTGACGGCGCGCGCAGCTACGTCGCGCGCTACGCGCGCGGCCGGGACTACCACAAGGTGCTTCGCTCGCGATTGCAGAAGCTGTGCGACCGGATCGCGGCCGAGACCGGGCCCTTTGGCCACCGCGTGCTGTGCGACTCCGCGCCGGCGATGGAAGTGGAACTGGCGACCAAAGCGGGCATTGGCTGGCGCGGCAAGCACACGCTGCTGCTGTCGCGAGAGGCGGGCTCCTGGTTCTTCCTGGGCGAGGTCTACACCAGCCTGCCGCTGCCCTCCGATGCGCCGACCAGCGACCATTGCGGGAGCTGTCGCCAGTGCATCGATGTCTGCCCGACGCAGGCGATCCGCGGCCCGTACCGCCTGGACGCGCGGCGCTGCATTTCCTATCTCACGATCGAGCACAAGAGCGCCATCCCGGAGGAACTGCGGCCGCTGATCGGCAATCGCGTTTACGGTTGCGACGATTGCCAGCTCGTATGTCCCTGGAACAGCTTCGCGCGGCCGACCGGGGAGCCCGATTTCCAGGTGCGCAACGGCCTCGACCGCGCAACGCTGGTGGAGCTGTTCGCATGGACCGAGGCGGAGTTCGACGCGCGGCTCAGTGGTTCCCCGATCCGGCGCATCGGGCACGAGCGCTGGCTGCGCAACCTCGCGGTGGGGTTGGGTAACGCGCCGCGTTCCGACGCGGTCGTCGCCGCCTTGCGCGCGAGGATCGACCATCCCTCGGCGCTGGTCCGGGAGCACGTGGCATGGGCATTGGAGCGGCATGAACGAATGGCAGCCTGACCGGCTGCTGCCCGGGTTCGAGTCACTCGAGCTCGCGCAGCCGGAGGACTACGACGGGCGCGTGGTGGCCACGCTGGTGCGCGCGCCGGGGGGGCGATGCGCAAGGGGCGGTGCGAGGAGCCGTCCTGTAGTCCACGGCTTCATCGACTACTTCTTCCAGCGCCACATGGCCGAGCGCTTCGTCGCCGAGGGCTACGCGTTCTAAGCGCTGGACCTCAGGAAACACGGGCGCTCGCTGCTGCCGCACCAGCGTCCGTGTTATTGCGCCGATGTCGCGGAGTACTTCGCCGACATTGACCGGGCGCTGCAGGAAATCGGCCGGCCAGTGCTGTGGGTGGGTCATTCCACAGGGGGCCTGGTCTGATCGCTGTATGCAAAGTCCGGTGTTCGCCGCGACCAGGTCGAGGCGCTCTGGCTCAACAGCCCATTCTTCGACTGGCGCGTCACGGGTTCGCAGAGGCTGCAGCTGCAGCTCGCGCGCGTCCTCGGCGGCTTCGCTCCGTTCCTGAACAATCCGAGGGCGGTGCTGCCGCAGTACGTGCAGCGCTTGCACCGGCAGTGAGAGGGCGAGTGGGAGTTTGACCTGGCGCTGAAGCCGCTGCTGGGCTTTCCCGCCTACTTCGGCTGGGTGCGCGCGATCTTCGCCGCGCAGGCGAAGGTGCACGCCGGGATCGGGCTGGAAATCCCGGTGCTGTCCATGCACTCGGACGAAGCCGACGTCATCCTCGACTGGCGCCACATTGCGCGCTGGTCCCGCACGCTGGGGTCAAACGTGAGCGTGCTGTCCTTACCGGGCGCGTTCCGTGACCTGGTGCTGTCGCGGCGGGAGATCCGGGAGGAAGTGTTCGCGCAGCTGTTTGCCTGGGCGGGGCGCAACTAGCCAGCCTCAGGCGGCCCAGGGCGCCGGCGTGGACGCCGCGGGCGGCGGCGTCCGGCCCAATCCCGCCAGCGCCGCCCGCACGATGGAATCGCGGTCCACTTCGAAGAACGCGCGCAACGCCTTGCGGGTGTCGCTGCGCCCGAAGCCGTCGGTGCCCAGCGCGATCATGCGCCGCCCTCCCGGCACGTAGGGCCGGATCAGGTCGGCCACCGCGCGCACGTAGTCACTCGCGGCGATGATCGGGCCCTCGGTCGAGCCGAGGCAGGTTTCCACCCAGCCGGTCTTCGCTTCGCCCTGCAGCCTCGCGCGCTCCGCCGCCATCCCGTCCCAGCGCAACTCGGTCCAGCTGGTCACGCTCCAGACATCCACCGCGACGCCGTGCTCCGCGTCGAGCATGTCGGCGGCGGCAAGCGCTTCGCGCAGGATGGTTCCCGAGCCGAGCAGCTGGACGCGAGGTCCGGAAGCAGTGCTTTCGCGCAGCCGGTACATCCCCTTCACGATACCTTCCTCGGCGCCCGCCGGCATTGCCGGATGCGCGTAGTTCTCGTTCATCGTGGTGAGGTAGTAGAAGACGTCCTCCTGGGCCTCGAGCATGCGCCGGATGCCTTCGCGCACGATCACCGCGACCTCGTGCTGGAAGCAGGGGTCGTAGGCCTTGCACGTCGGAATCGTCGAGGCAACCAGGTGGCTCGAGCCGTCCTGGTGCTGCAGGCCTTCGCCCGACAGTGTGGTGCGGCCTGCGGTCGCGCCGACCAGGAATCCCCGCGCGCGCGAGTCGGCGGCCGCCCAGGCGAGATCGCCCACGCGTTGCAGGCCGAACATGGAATAGAAAATGTAGAACGGCAGCATCGCCGTGCCGTGCGCGCTGTAGCTGGTCGCCGCCGCGAGCCATGACGAGATGGCACCCGCTTCGGTGATGCCTTCCTCCAGGATCTGGCCGTCCTTCGCTTCCTTGTAGTAAAGCAGTTCGTCGCGGTCTTCGGGCTCGTACAACTGGCCCACCGACGAGTAGATGCCCACCTGCCGGAACAGGTTCTGCATGCCGAAAGTGCGCGCTTCGTCGGCGACGATCGGGACGATGCGCGGTCCCAGTTCCGGCTCGCGCAGCAGTTGCGAGAGCAGCTGCACGAAGGCCATGGTGGTGGATTTCTCGCGCGCGCCGGTGCCCTCCAGCAGGCCCGCGATCGCATCCTGCTTCGGTGCGGCGAGGCGCGGCGCCGCCGCCGTGCGCGCCGGCAGGTAACCTCCCAGCGCCGCGCGGCGCGCGTGCAGGTAGCGCATCTCGGGCGAATCCGCCGGCGGCCGGAAAAAGCGCAGTTGCTCGACGTCCTCGTCGGTCAGGGGCAGGGCGAAGCGGTCGCGGAAGGCGCGCAGCGCCTCGTCGTCCAGTTTCTTCTGCTGGTGGGTGCCCATCTTGCCCTGGCCCCAGTGGCCCATGCCGAAGCCCTTCTTGGTCTGGGCGAGGATCACCGTGGGCTGCCCGCGATGGCGCAGGGCGGTGTGGTAAGCCGAGAAGACCTTCACCGTGTCGTGGCCGCCGCGGCGCAGCCGGTCGATGTCCTCGTCGGTGAGGTGCGCCACCAGCGCCTGCAGCTCGGGGTACTTGTTGAAGAAATGCTCGCGGTTGAAGCGCCCGTCGGTGGCGGCGTAGGTCTGGAAGGCGCCGTCCGGGGTCTCGTGCAGGCGGCGCAGGATCACCTCGTCCGGGTCGCGCGCGAACAGCGGATCCCAGTCCGAGCCCCAAAGGCACTTGACGACATTCCAGCCGGCGCCGGCGTAGAGGCCCTCCAGTTCCTGCACGATCGAGCCATTGCCGCGCACCGGGCCGTCCAGGCGCTGCAGGTTGCAGTTGACGACGAAGATCAGGTTGTCCAGGCCCTCGCGCGCCGCCATTGACAAACCCGCCAGCGACTCGGGCTCGTCCATCTCGCCGTCGCCGACGAAGCACCAGACCTTGCGTGGCGCGGTGTCGAGCAGGCTGCGGTCCTGCAGGTAGCGCATGAAGCGCGCCTGGTAGATGGCAGCGATCGGCCCCAGTCCCATGGAACCAGTGGGGAACTGCCAGAAGTCCGTCATTAGCCACGGGTGGCAGTACGAGGACAGCCCCCGGCCGCCCGTTTCGCGCCGGTAGCTGTCCAGCTGCGCCTCCTCGAGGCGCCCCTCGAGGAAGGCGCGCGCGTAGACGCCGGGCGCGGAATGGGGCTGGAAGTACACCAGGTCCCCTGCCTGACCGGCGCGGAAGAAGTGGTTGAAGCCGACCTCGAACAGGTCCGCGGCGGAGGCGTAGCTGGCGATGTGGCCGCCCAGTTCCGCGTGGGCGCGGTTGGCGCGCACCACCATGGCGAGCGCGTTCCAGCGGATGATGGAGGCGAGGCGCTGCTCGATCTCGAGGTTGCCGGGAAACTGCGGCTGCTCGGCGAGGCCGATGGTGTTGCAGTAGGGCGTGTTCAGCACCGGCGGCATGCGCACGCGGCGGGCGCGGGCGCGGTCGAGGAGCTTTCTCAGCAGGAAACTCGCGCGCTCGGGGCCCTCGTTCTGCAGCACCGCGTCAAAGCCCTCGAGCCATTCGCGCGTCTCGCGCGGGTCCGGGTCGGGCGGGCTGACGCGCCAGTAGCCCGAGAACGGGGAATCGATGAGATCGGCCATCAGGCAATGGTACGCATGCCGGCCCGGCATGGGGTTGCGTTCACGCTGCAGAAAAACGCCGTTTGCGGCATAATATGCTGCAGGTTAACGTTTCAAAAAAATATCATGCTGCCACAGGGGCTCGATGCCATCGATCTGAAGATCCTGGCCGCGTTGCAGGCCGACGCCCGCGTCGCCAACGTGGAGCTCGCGCGCAAGGTCAACCTGTCGCCTTCGCCGTGCCTGGCGCGCCTGCGCGCGCTGGAGGAGGGCGGTATCGTGGCGCGCTACGTGACGCTGCTTGACGCGAAGAAGCTGGGCTTGACGGTGA
>Ga0194133_10009316_pt1 | contig 11263 bp, 6 predicted proteins | sample TA2KigOf40mmetaG_FD_155448 | JGI IMG/M metagenome (GOLD analysis project Ga0194133, IMG submission 155448) | Freshwater microbial communities from Lake Tanganyika, Tanzania - TA2015055 Kigoma Offshore 40m | ecosystem: Environmental > Aquatic > Freshwater > Lake | place: Tanzania: Lake Tanganyika...
GTTTTTTCTGATAATTCATAACAAACATAGTGATGTCGTTGATCAGCTCAGCATTTCATTTCCAAAGTCAAAGTTTGAAGAGAAGCAAAAGATTCCTTTCTTATAAAACGTTATAAACTTTAGAAGTTGATTGACAGATTTCTTTTTTTGCTTTTCAATTGCTTTGCATTTCAAAGTAGTTGGTTAAAAATGCAGAACTTTTTTACCAAGCTTGATAGTCCTCAAGATGCTTCAAGTTCTGGGGTGGCACCTCCCCCTTCAAGCCAAAGCAATGCACCTTGGTGGCTCCGTTACGGATCAAAGGTCGTTGGGTTTATCGGAGGCATAGGTGATCAAATTTTACATTTTAGAATCCATTGACCGCAATTTTAGATGACCAATTATTACCAAATGCTTCCGTAATTGACTTGCTCTCTCAGCTACTTTTCAATTTTTTTCAGGAGCAATTCTCTTTGGGATTTGGAGTGCCATCTCTCTATCACCAATCTGCATCGTCTCTGGAATATGGGTTATATGTTCTGGAGTTCTCGCTTTAGTAAGCAAAGATTGATGTCAAAACTAATTCTTTTGTATATTTAAGCCCTATTTAAGGTCTGTGAGGCACCATTTTGCTTTTCGTTGGCAGGAATTAAAATCCTAACAAATTTCTACGAAAAATTAGAACACAAACCTGTGTGGGCAAGAGCTGTATTTTATCTGATGTAAGTTTCAAAAAAAGCTTTCGAAAGTTTGATCATGTCACAGAACTTAATTTTTTAGATTGTCCCTCCCTCCAATCTTTATGTGCTCTTCCTGGTCGGTAATTGTAGGTTCAGGTCTCATTTTTGTCACTGCTATCCTTTATGGTCTACAGTTCCTTGGAAAAAAGTATGTAACAAGACAATTACTTTGTATTTTTTGGGGTTTTCGTTACAAAAATTAAATATGTCCTGAAAAGTAACAGAGAATTATGTAAATCAAATTGCAAACTATAAAAGTTTTTGAACAGTTTTATTCAAAGAGAGAAAAACTGCGTTAAGTTAAGCACCGAAAGCTAAAAAAGTTCGAAGAGTTGGCTTTCCCAAATCATCTATTTTAAAAGTATTCAAACAAAATTATTGTAGGGCTCCAGTAGCTACAATGATGACAAGAGCTTCTTCTGATCACAACAATCTTGTAGAAAACGAAAGTCAATTTCCATAAGAAGAATAAGCATGACACCGTAGGTGAGGCTTTCCAATTTTTTCTGAAATCTCAAGCGTTAAGCTCTTTTACTTATAGCCAAGAAGCCCCCTCACATCAACGAATCTCAAAGAAATAGAAGGAGATACTCTCGGAAAAAAAGCAATAATTTAATATTTTAATTCACATTTTTGATTTCATCAAGAAATATCAATGAACCCTACTGCTATGGCATTTCTGCAAATACTTTTATGTACTCTTTCGAACTGAAGTGTAAAATTGCCAAATTCGTTCACTTGACCCACTTGATACGATTCCGGCCGACTAATTCCCTTTGCTTATGAAGTGTACCAACAGATTATTCTCGGGAATAACAATATCGTCGGCAGAGAGCTCTTATTCTTAGACAACCAACACACTCAGGGTAAAATAATTGATCACTCAATTCAAAACTTTTATTTGAACTCGCTATCTATGCTTCACATGAAACGTGACGTGACGAGAGTCCTTAACGAGTTATGAAAAGGCAAACTGGTAGTTTATATTTATTGGACGAACTACAGCTTGCAACATAATAAAATGCATAAAGTACGAAAGTTGAAAATATTTTGTTCTACACTAGGGCAATTTTAATTAGAATCGCCAATCTTTTCAAGTAAAGAGCTTAATAATTTGCTTAAATGGCCGGTTCCAGGGGACTGATGACGCTGTTTTTCAACAGTGTCGACAGTTTCCTTGAGAAATTCTTTCAAATTTATTATTAGACGTGGGTCAGCACGAGATAAAATTGAGAGGAGGTCAAACATATTTTTTGAAATGCAGTTGGGCATTCTCTCCCTAATTAATTGGCGAACTCCAGGACCCTCGAGCACCTAAATGAGAGTAAACACAGTAATTGACTTAACAAATTTGTTATATTTCGTAAGCACGAAACACAACGTCCTTACGGGATGGATGAACTCACCTTTAGAAAATTGCTTTCCGGGTTCGACCTTCGGGCATTTTTACTGAACCTTAAAACTACAGTTATCAATTCTTCTATTGATCTGGCCAGGAGAATATCTTCGTGACTAAATGCCATGAACACGTCCATTATTGGTGGAAGAAAATAGATGAAAAAATTTTCTAACGAAAGTTCAGACAGTGACGTCGGACTGAAAAACAAATAGAACATAGCAATTTAAACTTCTCTGAAGTTTCACACATAAATTATCCTCACTAACCTTCCGAGAAAGCCTGTTCTAACCAGGTTGATAAGGTTTACAAGATTCGGCCGCTTTGCCTTAACTCGTTTAGTTTCAGGAAAAACAACCTCGTAAAAGTATTGATAGAAGGCGATTTGAACTCGAATCATTTCAGTTTTACTGCTTTGAAATACTTTTGCGACCGGATGCATTTCATTACACTCGAAGCGATGAGAAAAAATCGTGAAGAGCTCTCTCAAATATCGTTTCACTGATTCGTTTAATGTGAGGTTCAAAAGGCTGCCTATCCCATGGAATAAGGAAGGTAACGTGGATCTAAAGTGGTTTTGGTTAATTAGTAAAGCACAAACAAACTTCTTAATTAGTGCAGACACAAATGACTTGTTGATAAGAAACCAAAGTTAAAGAGGATCTCGCAGTCGAGCGACCCAGGACAACGTTTGTTCTGGCTATTTATAAATTTTCCTCACCTAAAGGTCTTTTTTATGCCAGGCAAAAGGGCAAAGCTTTCTGAATGAAATTCTTGTCTTAAAAACGTCAGTGTGAGTATTTGGCCCACGAAATTCTTTGTTACTCGTCCGTCTCTCAAGTTTTCTTGGTATAACAATGGTCCAATCCAGTGATAAATTATCCAAGCAGCAACTTCAATAAGTCTAAGCAAATATAAAATGACTGGATTGTAAAATTTTAATTTTTTAGTCTTTTCTTAGACAAAGCTCACCTGTTTTTAAGCTTTTCTTCTTCTGCAGGTCTTTGCAAAAGTTGAACGAATGTTCGCAAGATGACGTCAGTTTTAGACTCGATGGTTGTGTAAAAGGACGGATTTTTTTGTACGAATGAGCCAATAGCAAGAACAAGATTTTTAAAGAAATCTTGTTGAGTTGTTGGATACTATGATTAACACACATCTTTAAAATGACATTTAAAAAAAATAAATAGGAAGATAAACCTGCTCAATACAAAGAGAAAATTTAGAAAAAAAATCAAGTTTAGATATTTCTTCAGTTGTCATCTTGAGATCTTTACTGACTTCAGTATTTTGAATCTGAGCTTGTAATGAAATGGCACATCTAATTATAAAATATGATAAAGCAATCACATATAATATTTTCAATCAAGCATCTCACAACCTTGTCCATGATTCCAAAATTGATGCCTGAGGCTCACTTGAAGCCAGCTCACCAGACAGAAAAAATCTCAAATAGGCGCAAGTAACCTTAAAGTGGTAAAAAATTTTCTGACCAGAATGTACTTACAATGCAGTTTAATAGGTGCCAATATTAAAATCTTATAGGACAAACCTGTGGATGAATATTATGAGCTAAAGAAAATGTCTTAAATAAAGACTTGCAGTCTAGGGGTTGGTCTGACACTAGCCATTCTGATTTGAAAACAGGCCCACAATGATAGGCCCAAACAGTGAGTCCGTATGCTAGCTCAGCAAGCTCCAAAAATGGACCTTGAAATAGCAAAATAAAGCTGGTATAAAAAAAAAATTCAACATTTTCGTGAATTTTTATATTACCTGCTAAACGTTTTGACGAACACATGAAATTTTTCATCAGCGGAAGAAGGAGCCTCCAAACCTAAATAGAAAATATTTTTCAAACAATATAACCTTAAAGCTAGTTTGTTATATTTAAGCCAATTGATAGGTTCAATCTTGAATTTTGTTTTTATAGAGTCATATGAACTTATTACTTTTAATTCAAAACCATTTAGAATAACTTAAATTACCGACTTTGCATTGACATCGACATTCTTTTTGAGTTCAAGCTCTTGACTGGTCATCTGCTGTATTTGAGTACCCTGACGTTCTTGATAGTACCTCATAAAGGATAGGACGAGATTCTTGAACGAAATTACAATATCCCCTTGAACTTTCTTTTCCAAATGTTTTATGAGACAAGGATGAAACAGACCAGACTGGGATATTATCTAAATATCTTCAATTTAAAAATGCAATCGATAAACTATTTGAAAGTATCTTACGATATTTTTGGACAAACACAGGGGATCTTTGAGCAACAGTGCGTAGTTTTGAGTAACTGACACTTGATGCAGATTAGTTCCCTATGAAGAAGATAAAATTAGTGCTTGAAAATAATCTGACCAGGAATAATTTAAGCAAACCTCGTTTAGAACACTTTCCATTTGGCAAATTAGGAGTTCAAAAACTTTCCTGAACTGATCCATTGAAAAAGTATTTGAGCAACTGACCTCTTTTACCAAAGTCACAAAAATTGAACAAAGGCCTTTGAAAAGTATGCTGCTCCTAGAAATGGCTGGAACCAAATTAATTCAACCACTATTTAGAACGGTACTAGAAGAGTTCGCCTACACATAACATAAGATTATTAGTTCGCTTAGCTCAGGGCCCAGAAGGATGATAGATCATGCAGGGTCAGGAGCAGAAGGTTAGGTTAGCAATATTAAAGTTTTGGTTAATTTTATGTAACATTCTGTGCTCGGGGCCAGGCCTAACTAGGCAAATTAGTAGGTAAGCAAACTAGGGGTAGGAAAGTTAGTAGTTAAGCTAACTCTCCAACTATCATTTAGAAGAACTACCTACACAAATCTAAATCTAAGAAAGTGAAAAAGCAATATAACAAAATGAATTATCTTGAGTTGAATACGACATAAATTTATCAGGAACTTACAACTAGGCAAAGATGATATGATATCCTGCAAGCCATTCAATATTTGATTGTCGCTCCTCTTTCTCACTAGTATGATGAAAATTGATAAAACATGAAATAATCCACGCTCTTCCAAGATTGATAACGTCTGATAGTTTAACTTAAATCGGACTCTCCCAAAAAACTGCACCAAAATTTTGGAGCTCTTTGATCTTTCCTCACTAAGATGAGTTGATAAAACAGCCAAGAAAATCTCAAAAGAGTTCATTTTCTGAGGCTCACTTTGAATCACAATTTTTTCGATTTTTTCCAACCAATCTGTGTATGTGTGAGGAAGAGAGATAAATCCATCAATAGTTTGACTTGACACGCGAAAACTTTCGTTCAAACGAGGATGTATACATTCCCACATTGTAAGAAGTGTTTTGATCGAAGTACCTAGGTTTTTTGGTGTATTAATACCTTACGAGATAGAGCTAATTGTGAGGCTCACCATTTGTCATCAAAGAGACGGAACGAACAACGTTGAAATAAGACGAAATTTCTATCTCGTTCACAGTTTTAGAGAGGACCTCTTCCGAAAACCTGACCATGAGTCTTTCCAAAATCAAAAAGATTGATGAATCAAGAAGCTTTATCTCGGAGTAGTTTTCTAAAAAGTAAAGAAAATAGTTCAAGCTGCAAGACTTGAGAAATATTGATAATCAATTCGAATTGAAGAAGCTTAATGAAAACTATCAGCACTTTGGTACTAATTACGAAAAGAAAACAATCTTGCCAGAGTTTTGGAAAATCCTTACCCATATCCTTGTGTAACTCTACAATATTGAAAAGAATCAAAAATGCCAGCTTTAAATCGATTTTTTTCAACCACCACTGTATCTGTAAGGTATTGGGTTCAAATTCTGGAGGGATGGAAGTGACTTGGTGGATTGAAGAAGTGTCGAAAATGCAAGCAACCTTTTCCCTGAAGAGAGTAATAATTAAAAGAAGTGGCAGTATTTTTACAACAAATTACTTTACCAAAACGACAATGGGCCTCTTGTCTCTGCAAGCTTAATTGTACAAATCCAAAACTCTTTAATGCAACTACATTCAAAGAACTGCTGCTTCATAATGGACGAAAAACTGTCAGTGTGAGAAACCTGGACAAACTTCTTGAACGAAATCTCAGACAATAAAATGAGGTCGTACAAGATTCCGGTGGTCACTTGGCGTAATAATATTTCCATTTGAGACTTGGAAAAGCTGTCTATGTGGTTGTCCATCAAAATTGATGGCCCCCAGTTATTTCCAACGAACTGACAAAATCTAGGAAGAACTCTCACAGATTGGTGCAATTCAAGGCTCGAAAGGTAATGAAGGCAAGTTGCCACAGTCCATCTTGCAGTTAAAGATGCGTGAAACAGAATAGAATGCGATGATGAAGGAGTGAACTTTAGCGAGCTAAAAAAAGACTTTATTCATTCATTGCAAATATTATTTACAGACTTAACAAACCTAACTTTTCCAATAAACATATGTATTTGGTGAATCAATGAGACAAATTTGACTATTTCGTCCGAAGTAACGTTCGAGTTAGCAGAAATTTTGAAGGCTAAATATCTCAAGATTGCTAAGTAAAATGCTACTTCGTTGAAAGCAATATCTGATGAAAGCTGGGTGTCATTTTCAAACATATTATGAGGCTTTCGGCAATACCTATTTTCGAAAATTATTATCAACAACATATTTTACGTAAAACTTTGGTTCTTTAAAACCTTTTTTCCAGAAAAACGATTCTTTGGACAAAAAGTCCGTAAAACGTTTTCAAATCATCCAGAGGCGAAAAGATCGAGCAAGTCACTCCAAACAACTCCACGATATTTTCCTAAACCAATGAAACATTTCAGAATTCACTAAAAGATCAAATGTCTCTCGTGTCCTCTCACATTTGGTATTCTGAAAGGCTTTTGACACTTAAATATGTTTTCCAGCTCTCCAGAGGAAGCAAACCCTTTGGCAAAGTCGCCAGATTTAAGATGGCAATTTTCGAAAGCCCCATAAAGGACATTTTCGTCTGAAGGTTGTCGTGGGGGAGAGAAATATGAAATGCCTGCAAATTATAGAAAGTGGTGCTTAAAATCTGTCTGCCACAAAATTTTTTCATTCACCTTCAATCAGTTTTTTCTTATCCTCAAGTTCAGGAAGGTCTAGTTGCATCATCAAAAGGTCTCCTGAATCAGGCTCATCGTTAGGATAATCCATTTTAACACCACCAAAATGCAGTTTAAAATAGGGCTCGAAAACACACAAACTAATATTAAATTTTGTCTAGCGTGAACGTTTGTAGCGAACACATTCAATTTCAAACATGGAATTAATTTCAGAATGAAAAAATAAAAATGATCAAAGTTAAAACCAAGCATACGTGCACCAGTTTGGTGTGACGTGACGTCTACGTTTTCAGCCTATTCAGAGCCGAGTACAGGGTACCGCCGGGTACAGTGGGGCGCAGCGCCAACAGGCCTCCCCTGGCTAGTGCATAGTCTGGCTCTGCACGAACTAGCCTACTACGTACGAACCACTTGCTTCTTTCGTATATTCCCGCCTAATTGGGTGGCGGCTGCACAGGGTTCACCGTTTTGTCTCACGCTTCTATTCCAAAGACTTCAAGACTTATTATTTGTTTGTTTACAAATTACAAACAAAATTCATTAAGTAAAATTTTCAGTTGAAGATTAATAAATTAAAAGTCAAAGATTTTATTGCAACCTAAATGGAGTCAGAGGGACCAGGATTTGTTGGAATCAAATTTTGTCAGGTATAAGATTAGATTTAGCTTATAAAAATTCTTGTAAATACTTAAGTCATTAAAGGAGTGCAACAATATGCTTTACCCAAGAGAAGATAAGGAGAATAAAGTTTTATTGTATGCATGCCGAAATTGCGAATTTAAGCAGGTAAAAATAGTGTTTCTTTCTGATTTGGTGTGAATCATTTTTTTTAAATGAAAGACTTTGTCAAAGGAGCTTTTTTTTCAGTTTAAAATTAGACACTAAGGTTTTATGCCATTTTCTTTTTCAGTTGGCAGACAACAGTTGCATATATGTCAACAAAATCATGCATGAAGTGGATGAACTCACTCAAATTGTTCCCGATGTCATTGGGGATCCAACATTGCCAAGGTAAAGATTTTATGCATAAAAGCTAGGCTTTGGATCTTACGAGATTTCTTTTTTCCCTCACGCTTACAGATCTGAGGATCATCCTTGTCCAAAGTGTAAGCACAGGGAAGCAGTTTTCTTTCAGGTAAACCTGGTTTATTTTAATGATCCTTAATAATTAAGAATTCTGAGGAGGGGTTTTTTAGTTACAAAAGTTCGAACTTCACAAAGATTTGAGAATGTAAACATACAAGGTTCATACTTTTTTCACACTTTTTCTAAGTTTTTTTTCTTGATAAAGTTTTGGGCTTACTCAAACTTAATTTATAGTTGATATTTTATCATATCGGATACATTTTTAATACAAAAAAACACATTTGAAAATCTTGATTATTAAAATGCTCTTGCTGTATAATTCATGACTTTGGAGAGTTAAAATCAGAAAACATTGCTCAAGTTAAAATATACAGCGAGGATCAAAAAATCTTTCATGAAAATTTTTGAAAGATGTTGTAAAATGAAAAAATATAAGAGAAGTAAAGAAAGGGTTAGTTTTTCTACAAAACTTAGGCTCAAACACGAAAAGCGGAACACTCTATGAAATTATACTACGTGTGCACGAATTCGCTTTGCGCTCACAGATGGTCAGAAATCTAAAAATAAGGTTTGGTTGCAAAAGTTTACTAAATTTTAGTAAAGCTTAAAAATCTGATAATTTTAAACAGTAAATTAACCAAAGAATTAGCTCCTGGTTTGATTTATTAACTGAGTTGAATAATCCAAAACATTACAAACAACCTTATAAAGTAACCTCTATTTTTGAACAAACATCCCTGAGCTAATTTTTGTTCTGTCGCATTTTTACTCACAATTTGAGTCGTAAAACAAATCGTTAAAACGAAACTTTATTGGCTTTTCTTTAATTGAATGGTTAATTTTTTAAATAATAGGCAGCCTAGAATCCTGATTTTGCTTTTTGTAAAACCTGTCTGAACTTTTTCGACGTTACTGTTGTTTAACATGCTGACAGCAAGTCCAACGCAGAAGCTACAAAATGAATTAACATTTAAAGATTTGCCTTTTGCTGCTATTATGTACCTGTTGACCTAAATTTTAGGCCGAATCACGACGAGCAGAGGAAGAGATGAAGCTGTACTACGTGTGCACAAACGTTCATTGTACTCACAGGTGGACTGAATAAATATAAAATCACTTTAACCAATTTTTGACTTGGACTTTATTTGAGGGTTGATGCTGGTTTTGGGCTTGGGAAAAATTAAAATTAAATTCTGAATTTTTTCTTTATTTGATAAAAAAATCAGTGTACAGGGTGCAGAAAGCTAATTTTGAAATCAATTTTTAAAGTGTTATATCTTGAAAACTATACATAGTAAAAAGCAGAATTTCTTTGTGATAAAAGATAAAAAACTATTCAATTTTTAATTGGGGAAATTTTTCTCGCTCTTCAGGAATTTATTTTGCAGGTCTTGAAACTTGGTAATCCAATCATAAAAAGGGGCCCCAGTGCTCTAGTTATTTACCATTCTTGAGTTTGTGCTAGAGAATTAAAACTTTTTTATGTAATATTTTATCATATATCAAGAATACGCCCTGAAACAATAACTTAAATTATATGGGTATTTTTTTGTTGGGGGGAAAAGTACCTAACTTCTGTGAGAATTCTAGCACCCCCCAGGACCGAGACAAATTCCCAATCCAATTCCATGACTGAGGCCTAAGATTTCAATTCCATAAAAAAGGAGGCTTTGAATGCGTCTGATTTTTTCTCAGTAATGCTTCCGTTTAAAAGAAATTTTCAGTGATTTGCAAGATTATGTTACTTATTATAAAAAGGATTGGTTTAGTCCCATTGATAGAAACGAAGCATTTAGCATTAAGGTTAGGTTAACGGCCGGCTTAGCTTCCGTGACAGGTTTTCTACTGGGTGGGGGATTAAACATTTATTAAGACATTAGATGTAATTAATTTAAAGTCCAGTTTTTTGTCCTTAAGAGAAAGTAGCTAAGCTCAGATCCCCAGCCCAGTGCCATGACCATTAGGCATTCTATTTCTAAATGATTGGTTTTTAGAAAATAAAAACTTGCTATTTCGCGTCCAAACGTCAACCCGTGGCATATGCTTTCCTTCAATGTGAACTCTAAATTTTGTTTATTTTTTTGAAACCTCTTTCCAAGAAGTTTAAGGCTGATAATTTATATGCGCCTCAGCTTCACTATCTAGCAAGTAATGGTTTAAGTAAAGTCTTCTATCCGGTCTGCAAAATCTCCTTGAGAATGACAATTAAGAGTTTACCAACCATACTTCACATGGATATTATAACGCTCCAGCTTTCAAACAAAGGCTCTAATAACCTATTTAGTAGTTTTTATTGAGTTTTAAAAAAGTTATGGGGTGGTGGTTAACCTTTTTTCTCTAACAATCTAGTCATCTTTCTTGATACGATTTGCCTTGTGCTGACGGATACCAAGTCTTTTGCACCTGAAATCAGATTAGAATTTCAAAGGATTCAATTTCGAGATGGATCATAATTTACCTCATTTGATACATGTGTTGCATCATAGTGTAAAGAATCGGAAAGAACACAAACAAGAGATAAATTCGAAGGAGAGTTGGAAAATGAAATGAAAAGTTGACTGAATTGGGAAGCTCAATCGTGAACACTTTGGTCTCTTCAAAATAAGGAATATTACGCAAAAATATCACTCCTTCGCAAACGAAGCCAGCAGGATAAAGAGGAATCCAAATCGTGTAGCGAAGCCTAATAAATAAAGCAAAAATTATTATATCTTAATGGGAAGGAAAAATTCAATGACTACCAAGTAACGATCCCGACGTTAAGATCAAATACTCTTAGCATGTAGTAAGGGTACCTTACTACTTCAATTATCGAATAAACGACAAAAAGATAAAATATGACAGGCTTTTCCTGCATCCTGGGTTCGCTATCAATCAATGCAAATATTACGAAATTTCGCCCTCCGACTTGAATTAGTGCTTCCTAAAAAAATATTACAATTCGTTTTTGAATAGGGTTAAAAAATTTGAAAACTTTTTTCCTACTTTAACTGATCCCTTGGTGTAACCAAAGAAA
>Ga0194133_10009319_pt1 | contig 11259 bp, 8 predicted proteins | sample TA2KigOf40mmetaG_FD_155448 | JGI IMG/M metagenome (GOLD analysis project Ga0194133, IMG submission 155448) | Freshwater microbial communities from Lake Tanganyika, Tanzania - TA2015055 Kigoma Offshore 40m | ecosystem: Environmental > Aquatic > Freshwater > Lake | place: Tanzania: Lake Tanganyika...
ATTGAAATTTTGAAAAACTTTGGAAATCTGTGGATATATTTCACAGATGTAACGGCGAAATTCCCTTTTTTATACAGCAACCTCATCCTCACCTCCAGTTAAAAATACACTTACATAACTGTTTCTTCTGCCTGAATCACCTTTACTTTTGGAAGGGTAAATGGGACTGGGAGCACACTTCATGCATTATACAGGTTTACACATATAGGGATTGCTGTACCCTTAAAAATCTTAAAAGCAAATGTTGAAGAGAGACCAACTTTGGAAATTTTTAACTAATTTCCTCTCTCCATATACATATCTGCAACCACCTAAAATATAAATTATCTGATACGGTTGGGCTAATCAAATCTAAGTCAGCAGAGTAAAAAACCGATCATATGATGGGGGTAAGTCTCATGAAATGCTCTCCCATATCCATCTAAATTATCTCTCTATATATATTCTTAATTTCTCTTTTACTAAAATCATTTTTCTGCTTCAAATTTGACCCGCACAGTGCCGGGTAAATCTCAGCTAGTTGAAGACATGGGGCCAGTTGCCTGGGAAAACAAACGAAGAGCAGGCAACTTTTCAATTATAATTCGCCAACATTTGATGATATATTAGTACAAAAGATTTCAGTTTTCATTACAGTAAAATTATTGCTTTAGTGATCACAATGTGGAAATGCATAATTTCAAAATCAGTGTCTGGATCTTTGATGAAGTTATCACTTTTATACTTTCGAAATTACGTTTCATAAAACAACAAATAGTTAATATTATCCAAATGTTTGACTTTCATTTTGTAAGAACTTTATTTTCATTAAATGTATTAATTGGATTGATGCATTGTAAAGCCGAATAAATGAATACGAATTTATGTTTAGTGATTAGTCAAAGATTTTCTCTAATAATTTAGAAAATTTTGCCAATAATATTTAACTATGAAAAAGTAGTTAAAACAACGATAATAATTTTCAGTAATTATCACAGACAAATGTATAAAATCAACTGTTTACGTTAATAAAGTTCTGGAGTAAAAGTGATAATGAAGTTTCTTTGGCAGGTCCGTGAAAGCTTTTCGTGTTTCATCTCTTAGTTCTTAAAATTACCATACCATTTTGAAAGCACGTTTATATGAGTATCTCGATGAGGATTTCTAACAAGGACCCAACAATGGCTGACAAAAGAGAAGGAGTAGAAACCTAAAGTTCAGAATGTTTGTTACTTATTTGAGACTGGGCATTGGCACGAAAATATAGAAGCAACCGTTTTGGTGAAATAGTTGCTCATAAAACCGACGTGGCTGGGTCATTCTGAGTGTGCTATTCTGGTAGATAAACTCATACCCTACCGAATCATTTGAAGCGGGGTCTTTTTTGGTTGTCTTTTTGGGCTTGACCGAAGCTTCGAAAGGATCAGGAGTGTCTTCGAGGCACGTTACTGAGAGCACAAAATTTGAAACCTATCATAAAAAAGCTTTTTGTTTATAACGGACAATTTTTCTGACACATCAACTCTGACTGAAACGTCTTTATTGACTTCAAGTACCTCAAATCTAGGATGTCCATATACTCCTATGAAAATAGGTTTTTTGAGGGTTTTAGGTAACAGAATTCCGTCTATACCACATGTTGTTGACGACCAGTCGTGGTCGCTAAACTCAAACGTTGGGTGCTGATTTGTCGCAGAAAGATAAAGGTCTGCATCGCCAGCACTTGAGCGGAAAATAACTTGTTAATAGCATAGAAAAAAACAGATCAAGAGGGAGACCACTTTATAGCTTACGTGGAATTTAACGTCAACTTTATGGTAGCCTGTGAGAGTAAAAAATCTTTAGACTAACTGAAATGCTGAATGAATGGAATGACGTTTTGACCTACCGGATGCTCCACCTGAAAATAGACATAGTGTTCTGCCTTGACAGTCCCTGTCACATCCTCGCGAAGTAAAACACCTCGAGTCTCCCGACCAGATGCTGTTTTATCAGATTTACAAATGAGGAAAAGACAAAAGCCAATTAAAATTCTGATCATTATGGAGCTTAGATCTCTAAAACGTTGAGTTTGGCTTGACAGAGTTCGTTGGTTTTCGAGGCATCACTAATAATTGTTTTGTTTTCCAACAAAGTTAGGATTTCATTGATAATCAGTCAATCGTAATTATTAATTTCGTTCATCGTTTCCATTCGTTCAAATCAAAGCAAAAGCAAGATATCTATGACAGTGAGTTTTCAGAACAGCTTTTAGACATCTATGATTCAAATTATATATAACGCGCGCGCTCGTTGGCTTGGTTGCCTCACCGCGGCTACGTCGCTACGACGCGCACGCTCATTGCCGCGCGGAAATTACAAAAAAAAATTGTTTCAATTATAACAAATCAATTTCTACCTCAAACAAAACAATAAAAATAGCTTCGAAATTGCTGAAAACTGAAACCAATATTATTAGATTTTTCATCTTTATTCTGCAAAGCTGCTAAAAAGTTTAGACAAAAAAAGAAATGGCAACTGTGAGATCTCAAAATTCAATCTTGGATGAGAACTTGGACAACAACAAGAGGGAATCCGTTAAATCAAACAAGGTTCCATATTTTGATTGTAACAGAATTTAAAATCGAGATTATCAAATATTAATGGACTTGAATTTAAAGATCTCATCGTCCGGTACGAACACGAGACGAGCTTTGAAAGTCCTCCAGCCGACCGCTTCGACTCAAACTTCACTTGTCGGTGGGAAAGTTGTTGCCCCTTCAAAAGATATTCTTAAGAAGGAGACAAAAGTTAGCAGTAAAATTTTAAAAGGTATACAACTCACCGTGCCTTGCAAAAAGTCCCCGCAAAAAGTCTTTGAACAAAAGTACTTTTGTTTTAGAAGGGTCTCTCGTCAACAGTTCAAGTGAGTTAAAGACTCGTGACGCTGAAACTCAGACTGACCTCACCGGCGCATCTGGAAAGCTGGACCATGCTGAAGAAATAGCGTGGATAACAACTCGTAAGCTTAACTTGGTTTTTTTGAAATGTTTTTTTAAATAAAGAGTCATTATAAGTCAAGTTTCTTCGTGCAACAATGGCGCCACACAACTGGAATATAATAGTTTTAAGTTCTTATCTGCTAAACAGGTCCAAGTTTTTCATATTTAGATTTAAACTTCATATTGTTTCAGGAACTGGAAGTGCAGAGAGTATTCGCAAAGTCATAGAAAAACAAATTAGTGAAATTGAAGAGCTGATGGCCAAGAATGAAGAAATACACCAAGAGAATGCCCAACTTAAAATTCAAATAGAAGAAAATCGTTTGAAGAACGCTGAACTCTTGAAAATTGTTCAGGAAATCGGAGAGTCGTACAATTTGATAGAAAATACGTTTCGTGCACAGTAAACAAAAAATCTGAATCAGTTAGCAATCTTTACATAAAATGTTGAACTCTCAGTGTTTGAGCTTTGGAAAACGTGACTGACAAACAATTCCCATCATCGTATGCTTTACGTCTTTGGAATAATAGCTAACCCTGCAAGTATATTTTTAAATGGACAAGGAATAAAACATGAATTTCAGCCGGTCTTATTATTAGCTTTCGAAGGTTAATAAGGTCTTGTCTTCATCCTGTCAAACTACAATAAAGTACATAACTATGGTTAATAAATGATAGTGTCAGGTGATTTTGAGTTGGCCGATTTATCATATCTTTCTTAAATATTTTTATACATGCTTTCTTCAAAAAAGAAAAAGTAGAGCCTATGCTTTTTGTTTAGGATCAGATTTTGTAGAGTATGCAGAAGACCTAACCAGATGATTTTACAATTAAAAGGTATAAAGTATTACTTTTTTTGGAAAATTTTAAATAAGTGCCCGCCAGATGGCGCTACTCTCGGCTACACTAATTTGGTATAGAACTCTATGGAAAACAAGTCCTCCCGTATCTACAATTTTATTGTTTTGTTTTTCTCTTTTTCAGTCTCTCGCTAGCCGACCCAAATTTACAAATTAAAACAATTCAGTTCCTTTAATCTTATTCAATTTTTACTGTTTTAGTAATAATTCTAAGTTTGTTAAAACATGTCGTTAGGTCCTGGACATGGTGTCCCTGGATCTCCAGGTGAAAAGCTCGATTTAACTAGTAGTAAAATTAAGCCAAAACTTTTTACACATTCTTCCTTTCGCTAGGATTTTTTCCTCCAAAGCCCTCGCCAACAGGAAATCAGGTGCGACTATTGACTGGAAGGATTTTATTTTTTCTTCATGCTGATTTGCTTGAAAACTTTTTAGAATATGTACCAGACGACTCAGATGCAGCAACCTCCTATTGGTGTTCCGTCTTTGTACAACGATTTTGAAGACAAGGACCGTCAAAGGTAGGGATTTTATTGAGGCTTCTAAATTATTAATTTTCTAAGATGATCAGCACTTGTTCAAAAAATTGAATATTGAATCACTAAATATTTTATTGCAGGGGTGCTATACGACATGGTATTCTTTCTCATGGCCCACCTCAAGTCGGTTCAAGTCATGGCATTCCTGGATCTCCAGGTATGTTCACTGGCCACTCGCTGTTGTAAAGTTGTTTTACTTGTTGTAATAATGAGTGAGCAATAAATTTTCATTTGAAAAAAAGGAAAATTTGTAAATGGCATTTAGTAAACCCTTTTGCTTTAATTTTCAGGCTTTTATCCTCCTAAGCCGTCTCCGACAGGAAATCAGGTAATGAAGATTCAAAAACCTCATGTTAAATAGGTGCAACCGAAGATGCCACAATATTATATTTTAGAATATTTATCAAACACAAAACCAACAAACGCCTTTCGTTGGTCAACAGTTGTATAGTGAGTTCGAAGAGAAAGAACGTCAAAGGTAAAAAAACCAAGCGATTTTCAAATGGCATATATTAAATTTACAATTTTACTTTTTGTTTTCAGATTTCAAGTCGAGCTCGAATTTGTGCAGTGCTTGGGCAATCCTAACTACCTAAATTTTCTTGCACAAAGAGGCTTTTTTAAGCAGAAACCGTTTGTGAATTATTTGCAGTATTTACACAATTATTGGACCCAACCAGCATATGTAAAGTTCTTGAAATACCCCCTTTGCCTTCATTTCTTAGAACTGTTGCAGCATGAATCTTTCCGAAAAGAAATAGTCAACGCACAGGTAAGAAGCTAACTCTTAACCGAATACTCTTCAAAAATTGAAAATTCGCCCTTTCATTTTTTGCTCATTTAAGTGTGCAAAATTTATCGACGATCAAGCAATTCTACAATGGCAACAGTACACACGAAAAAGGATCAAACTCATTGAGTCAGCATCGAATCCAGGTCAGGAGTCTAACCAGCCTGTAATAAAGCAGGAAGATGCATCATCAAAGTGATCAAATAATAAATTCTCTTGAATACCCACTTTGTTGAATGGCTTAATTTTCATGTTCTTACTTTTGAAAAGCTCAATTCTCAAAAATAAAATTTATCTCTTTAAATTCCGCTAGTCAACACAAAACTGATTTTTAAGTTCAGGCCCAGTGGGATTCTTTTCATCTCATAATTGATCAGCTGGAAAAATTCTTTAAATGGAAGTTGTGCACGAGTGTTTTTCAAATTTTCTAACTATGCGAGCTAGGGTGGTGGAGGGTTGCAAAGGTGACCTGGAGACCATGGCAAAATGCCTAAAAGAAGGAATTGTTGCAACTTGTCAACTTGCATCATGTCTTTTCAAAGAGCAGCCCAAGGAATTTGAGGTTACCATTCATGGTAACCCACATTGGGACAATCTTCAAATGAGCTTATCTGAAACGCCTTTGAAACGAATCTAGATACTCATACAGAGGGGTTCTTCTCAAGACACATGCTACTCATCATTCTTGGTACCTTAGGAGCCTTCGTAGGTATTGGAATCTCATTGGCAGTTGAAATCTTTGGAGTGGGGCGTGGCAGGAGAGACTCCGCCAGGACACATGCCATCCGCACACAGGGAAATGCAAATAATCATGAGGAATAAACTCTTCAAACTATGACCTCTGTCTTTTAATTTGATTGAGGGCAAAGCATAACTTATTAGTGATTTTGTGATCTTTTCACAGGGTCGTTCACTCAGTACAAAGCTTAATATTTAAGGGTCAGAATTAAACTTGAAGTTTTGAAGCAAATGGCTGATGGCAAAAGAAGGAGACAAGAATGCTTTCTCGAAACAGCGGTCGTTCTACTCAAATAAACAATTGAGTAAAACATTTATGCCGATTTATTTGTAAAAATATCTTTGACTTTTTCAATTTTTGTAGTTCTAACTCAAACATTAGAATATTAAAATGAAGCAATTAAAGATTATTCTTTTTCAAATTGTTGCATCTGCCATATCAGTTTTATCAGAAAGTATTGGCGAGGAGAATGAGAGCTTCACTTCGTTCGGATCAGGTTAGACATTTTCTAACACTCGAAAATAAAGTGTCATACATTAGAAGATGAAATTAAGATGAATATGATTTACCTTAGGGAGTTACAATTTCATTGTTGAGCATTCCTTTGATCTGGGCAAGACTTTCACACAACGGGGAAGTTTGACTATTCATTCATTGAGGTTTGCTGCTTTAAAGATTTTATCATTTTGTCGAATTATTCAATACTTTTCTATCTTTTTTAGATCAAATACTGCAGTTTATGAGCCTACTGTTTCACTCACAGACTTTGAAAAGAATTTCAAAGCTCTATGTGAGGTAACCCAGTATTTTTTAATCTATAACAAGATGCTCTTCGAAATTGAATTGCCAATTTTTATCTTTAGAAGGAAGACTTGTATCGTATACGTCTGAAAAGTTCTTCTTCCGGTATTGTTCACAGAGCTGTTTTGCCAGCATGTAGTCTTATTGAGTCCAAGTTTTATGACGTTTTTACGTTGTACATGGTCAGTTTTTAAAATAACTCTTTATGCACTATTTACAATACTTCCTTACTTTAGGATTGGCGGGGTACTATTGTATCCCTCTCTGTAATGCCGGGCGAAGCTTCAAGTGCTAAAACAAAGGCACTTGTTAGTCATATGGAGCCTGGACCTCAACCAGACACGGCTTCGTTCATTCAAAAAATTGAACAAGATAAGTTAGCTAAGCAACGTGGCGAGACGAAAGACAACAGGTCCTTCATTTCGAAGTAAGTGATTACAAATATTGTTAGGTGCCTACGAAATGAAACTATTCATACAATACTTCATTTCAGATACTGGATGTACATTGTTCCAGTAGTCTTAGTCTTTGCACTAAGTTCAGGAGGTCAAGATGGTGGAGGTCGATAAGGAAATTTTCGCCTGTACTCTGTTCAAAGAGTGTGAGCTTTAACTCAATTTAGCAAAGTTGTTTTTTCTTACATTTTGCTTATAAGGTCTTCGAAATAGAAAATCCATACAAACAATTACTATGATTGGGTGCTTGTGAGACCGGAAGATTGAGAAACTGTTTATTGAAAATAACGTGATAAGTTTCACTTTCGAGTTTGAAATAACTGTACAACAAAAGGAAAAGTGCGACATATAATCTTCTTCTAATAGCTATTTGAAAGTCTCCCTCAAATTCCTCTTTTAACTGCTTTGGGTAGTACGTAGACCTTTACTGGTTTGCACAGTTCAATAATGTGATTCCCGTCTTTGTCCTGAGTTTTCTCTGACATATCTATAACAATGCTTAACTCTACATGTAAAGCCTCTGACCAGACCTAGAAATAATTGGAAGTACATACAGAAAACATGAATTAAAAATGCAGGTTTACAACGATTACCTGGTGAGACATGATAGCATTGGTGAGAAGTCTACGACAGGAATCATCTTTCTTAAAAAACTGGGAAGACATTGGAGTTACAAGTAAAGACTTTTGGTCTGGGGTTTTTATGCTCAGACGCACCATTTTTGCCTTCAAAATTAGCCACAAATAAGAATTTAGCCTCGAATTTAATCGAAATCAAATAATTTACTCACGTGGTCATCAGAAAGGTTGAAAAGCTCAGCATCAACTGGTACAGCTAAAACCATTCCAGCAGTATACTTCAACGGGGTTTCGTTGTTTCCTGTTGTTTGGTATGGAAATATTGAATGTTACATATATCCACTGATTTTGTTCAAACTTTTCTTTCTACCTGTTGGCTCATAAATAACAGCATGGCACATACTAACATTAGTATTCAATTCAAGACTTTCAACTGGATGATTCAGTAACAATGGCTGAACTAAACGCACTACAATTCCTGGAAAAGAAACTAACCTTAGTTTTGCTTTACAATTGCTTCAAAAGTAGAAATTTATGTACCTGGTTTCCGTTCAACTTCTTCTCCTAGCTTTTTTATTACAGCTGAGAAAAATGGCGAGGAGTCAATCTCCACTGATGTTAGCGACTTTCTTAAACGTTCTGCTTCCCGAAGAAACATTTCAGTGGCCGTCAGAGCACTTTTGTTCGATGCTCGAACAAGGTAAACCTATAACAGAAATGGCATCCTTTCACTCATTTCAAACTGAGTTCTCAAATAATAAGACCATTCTGACTTACCAAATGCAAGGCCATAACTGACAATTTGAGAAGCTTTATTTGTCTCATTTCTTTTTGACTCAAATTGATGAAACGGTGTTCAAGCTCTGCACAAAGATTGAACAACTCAGATATGTCCTTCTCTACTATTTCAGACTCTTGTGGTTGGAGTGCCCTTGGATGTAGCCAAAATTGACCTGGTATAACACAAACATTTGCAAGATAAAATACTAAACTTTTCAGAAGACTTGTGGTAACTCACGAGCCAGACATTTGAGAATAATACATTGACAGTTAATGTATGTTTGCGCAAAGGTAGATGGATCTGCAAAGGAAGGCTCTATGGATCCCAAACGTCGAAGATCTTGTCGAGCTTGCTCAAGAACTGATATTCTTGCACTGATATGATGATGTGAAGAGGAAGAAACTCTGGTTAAAACCTGTTAAATTCAGAAACGTAAAGAATGTTAGGACAATTTAATTTTCAGCTTTTTTCTGAAAACATTTCAAGAATATGGAACCTGTTTGAAAAAATTTGTGGTCGTTGTAGTTGCCTTTGAAGTATCGATTGTGTTTGCTGTTTCTATGTAAGACATTAAGTGAGGGTAGGTATTGACCAAATAATGGTAATGACGCTTCGTGTGATGATCAAGCAGAGGTCCCAGGGTTGGACACTTTGAAGAAGCATTAAAAACCTTGAAAAAAATAGTTCAGATAGCTAGAGTCAAAATGATTACAAAAATTTGACAATCTGCTTACCATGACTAAAATACACTGATAAGCTGGATCTTCTATATCTGGTTCTGTTGTGTCGAAAAATGGATGGATCACTAAAAGTTGCGATACTAGGGGGAGAGTCAAGTTGGCGTGGCGAAGGCCAAGTTTTTTGAACGTGGCTAAGATGGACCTTCGATCCTGAGGATAACGTTTTAGATTTTCTAGAAGTTTGTTTGTGACACTTTCCAGCCCATCCTTTGTAGCAATTGTTGATGCCTTTAAAAATTACTTTTTTTATAAATACGTCTAACACTTGAAATGTCAGATTACCTGGAGCATCAAATGTAGCTTTTCCCTAACAACTACAGAGAAGTCGTCAAGGGCAGACAGAATTGTTTCGAGCTGGAAATATAAATATAATTTTCAGTCGAAAACTGATCTACCGATTTTGGTTTGTGGTCAGTTTAGATTGGCAAAAAATATTAATTTCATTTACTTGATGAACTTGAAGAGTGATGTAGTTTGCTATGAGTGTTAAACTTTCGATAGCCTCTAAACGAACTAATTCGATTTCGTCATTGAACATATCAACCTAAGAGAAAAGGCTAATATTAAAACGCAGACTTTAAACGCCCAAAAACCAATTACCAATTAGATGAAAGATCGATCAGATTAAAATAAGATTTAAAGACTTACAAGGTAATCCAAAGCAATCGAAGCTATTTTCGGATTCCTCAGAGACTGTTTTGTCAGAGATTTTATGGACTGGCTCCTATAATAAAAACCATTATAATAAATTAACGATATTGATTGCTGGTTTAACTTATTATCTTGAGAAACTAGATGAGAAGATTAAAGAAATAATCAAAATCAATTAAGTGACTTTTTCTTTCTTTTTTGCGTCATTTTGTGGAAATGTATGAAAAATGTTCCAGCTTATTAAGAGTATAAAATTGACAAGTCTGTACTGTCTTTTTTGTTAGAGGACCAAATACGAGCAATTAAAATATAAATAAGGTCAATTTGAAAAATCTTAACAACAAAAGTACCTGATTGCCATGAACTCGTCTTCTAAGCCGTGAACAAAAGCTCCACATGCTCCATTATTTATGAGCTCAACACTCTCAGGGTCTACCTCTTCACGTGGTTGGTCATCGTTCCAATTTTGACCTTGTGGAGAGATGAAACATTACAATTAAATATGTACATGTATCTTGTAACGTTTAAACCAATAAAATGAAGGAAACCTTAAAATTCATTTATAAAAGAGAAGTGATATCTTTAAATTCTTCACCTGTGCTCCATTCACCAGCTGCAACTCGATTGGCAGCTCTTTCGTGTGAAGACTTTTTCACTCTCATGTTGGAAATAAGTTTCTTATCAAAAGTCTGTTCTATGAAAACTTCGGACACATTTTCCATATTTCCAATAAGAAACATGGCTTCCTCCCGAACCTGTTTTGAAAGAATTTTGGGGTAGAAATTTAAACTTTGGTGATTTAATATGTACCTTGACGCTTAAGTCATTCACAGAATTGCAAATTTTTCCGAATGCATCATCTGACAAACGGACTTCACTTGAATTTTCGTTTTCTGCACTGGTACGAACCTAAGTTACGAAATGTTTAAAAAATTATTTTCAGTAGAGTAAGGCCTTTAATGCCCATTGTATTTCAAAGAAAAGTATAAACTAATGAACGTATAGTCAATTAAAGTTAGTCTCTAACCGTTTCATCTGGATAAGTAGCCGCCAACAGAAAAATTAGTCGTATAGCTGCCTTCCTGACACCATCATAGTCATCATTTAATGCGCTACAGAAATCCCGATAAAGGGCAATATCCTAAGAAATTAAAAAAGTCAGATAAAAATTTTGAACTGTTTTTAGACCTTTAAGATCTTACAAGCTTGTGGCCTCTTTTGTTCATCTCAAGCAGACTTTCGAACGCAGAACTACGAACCCTTGGCTCTGAACTCAGGGTGTATTTCCCCACAAGCGTGACTATTTCATGTGCAAGGCTTCGGTCAGTTGCTGTAAAACTTGATAATCCTGCTCCGAGGAGACGG
>Ga0194133_10009320_pt1 | contig 11258 bp, 3 predicted proteins | sample TA2KigOf40mmetaG_FD_155448 | JGI IMG/M metagenome (GOLD analysis project Ga0194133, IMG submission 155448) | Freshwater microbial communities from Lake Tanganyika, Tanzania - TA2015055 Kigoma Offshore 40m | ecosystem: Environmental > Aquatic > Freshwater > Lake | place: Tanzania: Lake Tanganyika...
ATACAGGAATGGATCATGCCAAGATTACAAATCCCCCCCACCTTCTAAGCCGACGACGACGAAGCCTATTTTTCGAGAAAAGTATACTGGAAGGGTAGATTTCAAGAACATTTTGAGGAGATTTGATCCCAAGGATGAGGAGAGGTCTTCAGGTGGTGGGAGGTTTGATGGAGAACCTCGGGACTATCATCGCGACTCGCAATTTTCTCAGCATATGCTGACTCAGAATCCTTATGCAAGTCCAAAAAGAGGGGCGACTTTTAACAATGAATCCGACTTTGATTTTAGGTTTGTTCATTAAAGTCAGACTTTTTTTTTATTGCATAGCTCATTTGAACTTTTTCCACATTGGCAGAGCTGGAATGTCCCCGATTGGGCGAAATGAATTTTCATCGTTAAGCCCTAGAAGGCCTCAAAACCTTGATTTGGACCCTGGGGCAAACATGAGGCCCCGTGTTGATACTGTTCGAAGTCCAGACGCTTTGAGAAGAGCTGAATCGAATCCCCACAGTCCACGCAGAGTTGAATTTGCTGATAATGTCATGTTTTCCTTTAGCCAGGATGACCTTAATAAACACTTTCAGGTGAGGAAAAATCATTTTGGAAATTTGGAGTCTTTCATTTACTTTCTGTCGTTACATCAACAGCGGAATTCCGTCAATCACCAGAGGCCCATACTCCGTTCAACGCCAACATTCCGACCTCCAACACTTATAGAACAGTTTGAACAGCAACGTCGGCAACAAGATAAGTTATCACAAGACCACAAAGATAATACAACACCTCTGGTTATAGAACATACCAATCTTGACCAGAATGCAGATAGTCAGGTAATTTGAGTTGAATAAACTTTCTCACTTTTAGAAATGACAGTGTTAGATTAATCCATTAGTTCTTAAACGACGACCCTATGAATCAACGTAAACTTTCTTCAAACGGAGACTCATTAGTTCAGATCTATGTGCCCCCAAAGGACGATTTTGAGTCAGAAATAGCCACTTCGGATGATGAGACAATTAGCGTAACGAGTCGTGATGAAAATGAGTCCACCAAAGCCAAGGATCCAAGTCGGAAATGCAAAAAAGTTTACGGCAGAACCTTAAGTGATGACCCCAAAGGTGTGGATGGGAAGAGGAAGGTCCCACCACTCCTTGGAGATTGGTGTAGGTCCCAGAGTTTCCCCCCACCTCAAAAAAGTGCTGAAGACAGTGACAAAAAAGAAACCCAAAGTGATGACAAAAGTGTTTTTGGGGGTAGACCTCTTAGCAAAGATTTTTGTTCAACTGTAAGCAGCGTCAGTGGCCAATCAGACATAGAAGGTAAAGTAAACATTCACCATCTGATTTGGAATGAATTTGATCTTCGTGACACAAATTATTTTGCCTGTTTATGCCTGAGTAATTATTGTCTTGGTGTAAATATTTTCCACATCCGAAGCCAAAGTTTTGGAATTCCAAATGGACGAATTCGACCAACCGTGCTCATTAACATACCTTAAATCTGATCATCTTGATAAAATTTAACAAGAAGAATTCTCGTGCCAATCGAGAATTTTTTATCCGAAAATTTATTCAAACTAACCTATATTTTTGAGGCTACTTGTATTAAAGACGGAAATTTGTGTGGCACGTAGCCAGATGAATTTGAACAAGAATCGTGATCCATGGGTGTTGGTAGACAATTCTGACTCTTGATTGAGACATTCAATGGGGCTCATTTCAATCTTATTCAGGAAAGAAAGGCCGCAAAAAATGATGACCAAATTTGTACGGATTAATTTGAGCAATGTAGGTAGGTACGTAGGTAGTACTCAAACAATGAGCTGAAACTTTATTTGGTAACTTTTATGGAGCTGTAATTTTTATTGCTCAATTGATCCTCCTAATTGGCATCTGTTTTTTCCATTGAGAGCTAATCGAATCAAAGCACTGGCCCTCCAAACTCTCACATGATCTTTCAAATTTTGAATAAATAATTTGTTTGGCCAACGTCTTAAAAATTTCCGGAGTGAAAACTTCAAGAAGTCTAATATTCATTCTTACAATGTCAGAGACACACATCAGACTCATAACTTACTTTGAAACCCACTCAAAACTCAGACTGATCATCAAATGATAAGTTGTCTCTAAGGAGGGAAAAGGTCGATTCGTCTAATGACGGTTTGCCTAATGTCTGTTCGTCTAACAGACGATTCGCCTAATGTCAGTTCGCCTACTGTTCCCCCTCCCTAACCCACAACCCACAGGATTAGGGAGGGGAAACATGCCCCGCAGGATTAGGGAGAAGGGACATGCCCCGCAGGGTTAGGGAGGGGGGAACATGCTTTTGGTTGGGTCAGGTTAGGTTAGCAATAAAGGCTGATTAGGCGAACAGACATAAGGCGAAACGACTATTAAGCGACCTGACATAGTTGGCAAAATGATATTAGGAAAACCATCATAGGCGAAACATCCTTTAAACGAAAGATCATTAGACAAATCAACATTGCATTTTTTTTAATTTGATCAAATAGTAAAAGTGTGTGTTGATCTGAATCGAGACAAAAAAAAGTGACGGGACCGGATTTCAAAAATTCAGCTTCTTTTTGCTTTGATTGAAATTCTGCCCCACAAAAGGCCACTCGAAACTCGTTCTATCTCACGATCAAGAAAGTTTGTGTTTTTAAGTGCCCTAGCATACTTGGGAAAAAGTCTTTGTGGGACATGATAAAATCTTATAGAAATGGCCTGTTGAATCTTGAAACGTTTGGGTGAATTCGTGAAGTCTCCAAACCCTAAGCACAACAAAAATTAATCAGTCTGAAAAGGGCTGGACAATTGAAAACTTTTAATCATAACCATTTCTACGCAATTTGTGTTTTTGCAATATCGGAAGTACTGTTAATGAAATACAATCATTTACAAATTTACTAAATGGCATCTGACAATAAAAAAATGAATTGCAATTACAATTTCATATGCCTATTCCTCGAAGTGCATTCCATTAAAATTGTCAACAACTTTTGCTCAATTTTCAAGGACAAAGTTTCTATGAAATGTGCCTGACGTACACAAGTAGAAACTTGTTATTACAAGATAATTTGTAGATGAACAAAAGCAGAGATCATGGCGAAGATTAAATCATCAATCAAAGTTGAGTGATCTAATTTCGTAATCAATCAGAGGTTTTTTATTTTCCATCAAAACTCCCTCCATTCGTGATTTGATAACCTTTAAGGGCGGATATTCGAAATTGTTTTTTTGCTGCTTATCTTAAACTAACATTTCATGGCTGGTAAATATATTTTTTTTCGAAACAAATTGAAAATCATTGGCAAGTTTCTGCAGTGGACGCGATGCTTCTGCGTTGGTCTTTGTTTTTTTGCAATGGCAGCAAAATCTTTCCGAAATAAAAGACTAGAATACTCAATGAAAATCGTACAAACCTTCTGCATTTTAAACCATTTGAGTTGTTTGCCAAACCAATTGTTTTGAGCAGAAAACGCCCTATTCTAATTTGACAACCTTTTCTCCATCAAATGGAATGTAACCTTAACCAAAAAGATCGCAGATCACCTCGAAAATCTGATAAGATTGAAGTAGGTGAAAAATGTGCCCGATTTTATGAATTTGATTTTCTTGCACCTTTTGTTCTTCCACTTACTCAAATCAATTTTTTGCCTCCAGGAAAAACCTTGGACACTCAAAAATGTGTCTAAAAACACTATTAAAATGTCTCCCAACAGGAATATTTTCTACACTCAAATTTTACCAACACTTTTATGGCTATATGCAATTAAATGGGATTGAGAACAAAGGGTATCTAAATGTGCCAAGTTAAAAAATCTAGATTCATGTTTTACGTCTTCACTCAAAGATGTGGGTTTTTATTTGATCATTCACCAAGATAAGGCCATTTTTTCGCCCTAAATTTCATCCAAAATTATAAAAACGTCAAAATGTGACTAATATTGTCCAATAGATGTTGAATCAATCGTAATTTTGCTTTAATTAGTAATAATTATGATTTGGATTTAAATTATTTACACTAAATAGTTTCGATTAAATTTCGATTTGTTCTGCTAACGCCTATTTCAAATCCCAAAAAATGCTCAAATGACTTTTCATTTTTATCTGCAAGGACAATTGCACGAATAATAAATGTGAAAAAGAAATTTTAGGGCATGCATCGAGTTATAAATTCGAAATAAAGTACTTACAAACTTATGTTTCTTTATAATTTCATATTCAAGATTTCTTAAAGGCCCTGAATTGTTTGAAAAAAGTTTCTTTGTAATATTGAAACCCTGGTCAAAAAGCAAATTCTTCGTAGTATTAAAAAAAGAACATTTAATTTGCAACCAGAAGTCATTTATAAGGAATGTAAAACTGATTGCTACAATGTTTGATTATTCATGCCTTAGATGGATGCACTTTCTGAGGGACTCAAGATCTCTTGTAAAGATGACTTTTCGGTTGTAAATCTTTGAATTATTACAATTGCAGTGAAAAGTTTGTGAAAGTTTATATTAAAGTAGTTGGTTTTTATACGATTCTTTATTTTTACGACATTCCCTTTATATTTTGATTTAGGGAATGATTTTTTAGACTTTGTAGTTTCACCTGATTTGAAGTGTGTCAATGAAGCAATCTGTCATTTGCATGCATTTTTGACAGATTAAAAATGATACAGGTTGGCAAATAATAATCCATGTTTGCTGTAAAAGATCGTAAATATTTTCCCTCACAATTAACGTCAATTCTTATCTTTCGATGCAAATTAGGTCATAAATACATTAATTTGTATTGGGTGCAGTTTTTATTGAGATAGTATTCTGAAAATTTTGATAAGCTTTTATGTGTTTATTTGTCAATTTTTGTACCTCTAACCGGTTCTGAATTTTGTCTAGCTTCAGGGATTTTAGTAACAGAAACTGCTTAGCCATTTAAGGTCTCCACAAAAGAAAATGCATCGTGAAATTCTATTTCTCCGGACGCAATTTAAAAAAATTCTCAAAGCTTCTCAATAAATTTTAGGAATAATAACACATCTGATGATATTTTTTAAGAAAAAAATCCTTACTTTCTAATAGAAATCTTATAGTAAATAGGAAAATACTCACCTTGCCTTCAGTTCAACAATGTTGTATTTTATGTTTGCCAAGCAAGCCGACAACCGGTCGAACTATTCAATTCTAACCGGCTGTGAGTTGCCAGGCGGCCAAGCGGACCCACCTCTGGCGTCCTCCATAACAGGGACAATTGCGAGGCTGGTTATGGGTCACACAGGCCCTAAATCTTCATTTCTGGCACCGCTACCGCAGTGGCCAGAGTTGCGAAGTAACCAATAGGTTTGGAGTGTGAAACACAGGGTTAGGGTTGCTTCGCCCAGCTCAGGATCACCTTCCAGAAAGTCATAGTTTCAGCCATGATGTGGCTAAAACGTCCGACGAACTGGAATAACACCTTGCGGACGACGATCAACACCAACTGATACCGATTAACATTTCCCAGTGAATTTTATACTTCTCAGGCTGTTTCGTCATTCAACAAAAAATGAAAATAATTTACTGAAAGGAAACCAGATTTCACTACACGAATGTTCCGCACAAAATTACTTGAATTTAAATTTTCTGAAGCATTAAAAAAATAGAATCAAACATTTTTCAGGCAATTCAGCTTAAATGTTTAAGGTTTTTATCGAACTCAATATTGGGAGATGTTTTGTAGGAATTTTTTCTTTTTGCGTCGTAGATTGTTTTGTTAGTCTTACCTTTTCAATGAGTAACTTAGCAACAGATATTTCACCACGTGACGACGTGGGCTTAAATCGTTAATGAAATCATGACTCATCTATCTTTTAAAAAATAAGCTAAAGTAAATAACATTTTAATTTTGGTTACTTTTGTAGATTTAGCTTTTAGCATGTATTAAGAACTGATTATTCTAACACTAAATCATGTTAATGAGAGTAGTGTTGACTTTACAACAGTTCTTTTTGACTGAAAGTTGCGTCTTAATGTCGCTTGATTTTTAATTTGATAAATGTGAATAAATGAGTATAAGAGATAATTCTGATCAAGTTTCTGCACAACAATCAATCCTGACTGAGATAATCATCTACTAGAAATGATTCATTAAGGCAAATCCAGGGGTCAAAGATTTTACCCAGACCGGGGATTGAACCCCAGTCTCCCAGTTCTCAGTCAGTTGCCCTAGCCATTAGGCTACAGCGACGTTCAAAACATATTTCTGGCTGTAGTTATCTTCAGTGGTATTTAGTGTCTATGATTAGGCAACAATGTATTCACATTCTGACTGATTGCAATCCCCCAGTATTGGAGTTCAGTTATGTTTTCAATAGAGTTTGGTTAAATTAGTACAATGTAGTAATGAGATTCGAAAGTGAACAGCAACCCAATTTTCATCTTCTAACATACAAAATTTCCAAAGATTCACAATGTTGGAAAATCATTTTATCCATTTAAAATTTCAGGTAAGCTGCTAGTTTTCTTTAAAGGGAAATTGTTCCTCCTGATAAGAGTTCTTTTTATCAAATCACAATTTGACAAAGCTAGTGCCATCTAGCGTTCTTTTTTCCGAAACCTTTGTTCAATCCAATCTAAAAATATTGCTCTTTTTTCAAAAAAAAGAGGAGTATCAAAAAAGTATGTATTCTCAGCTTTTTTGGTGGATTGAATGCAAAGAAACGAAGTGTTCTCAATATCATTAGAGCAGGCATTATTTTCGATCAGATGTTCGTGTCGAAATGTTGAAATATCTTTCCATATAACAACAAGACTGGTCCTTAGAAAGGAAGTGTCCTTTAAGGAATTTCTTTACCCTTTGTGTCGAATAAAAAGAAAAAGTAGTTGGAAGAAGTTTTCCTCTAATTTTCACTTATCAGTGCAGAATTGATCTAGATTTCATCTGATTATAATGTCGAATCGGTTTGTTGTGTTCCCATTTCTCAACAACCACTGTTTACCAAGTCTTATCATGATGATAGCTCCTCTGTATTGCATAATCGCCTTTTCTGCACGCCTAAAGACCCTTTTGTTGTAAATAATCCTCTATTGTGAATGATTAGCGACCTTCTACTTCCCGTTGACGTTTAAGGCCTCCCCTCTCCTTTTCCCAAGAGCGTTGGTAAAATCAGCTTCGAGGGAGATTTCTCTTATATTTGACAGACAGAAAGAGAGAGAGTTGTGGAAGCAAACTTTGTTGTTGTTATAAAGATATCAGTTGATTTTGAGATAGCAAAGTGTGAATTGAAATGTCAAAGAAGCAAGTTGTGTGATGAAAGAGGAATGAGTGTTGGCTTACAGTGGTTCATCACAATCAACAAAAAGTAAAGTTATGTTCTGGCTCAATACTTTAACCAATCCTCTAACGTATTCCCATTTCAAACTGGTGATTTTCCAATAGATTTGATATCAAAAATTTCTAGCAAGCGTATTGAATACAAATACATTTTTAGGGTATAAAATTTTACTTTTTTTTCTCTTTCAATTGGTACCTTTTGTTATCAATGGTATTCCTCTGAATAACCAAATAAAACCCAATCCATTTTTCTTTCAATAATGTAAAGATAGACGGATATAGCTTTTCCCAAGTCCACAATTCATCCATCATACTGAAATAGTGGGGAGAAGCAATTCACGTAATGACGATCAGTATGGTTGAGATTTGTTAATTAGATGGAGGATAACTTTCTTCATCTAATTTGACACAAGGAGATGATGTGTGGAAATTGTGTCATGGACTATTGACCAAATTAGTTTCTAGAGTCATCATGTAATACAGAATGATAAAACATTCCAGATGTGATGCTCCAAAATTTGATTCAAAAGTTGTCTTGAATTTTAGGCCATAAGATATCAGACCTATTTCGGATCCAAAAGCAAGATATTTGCTGAATTGTCCATTTCCTGCTGCTAATGGAAGAACCATTTCTTGTTTAAATCTAGCGGAATTTTCAAAGGAATTATTTCTAGAGTCAATTTTTTCTTTTAAGAATTTTCAAAGGGGGGGAAAAAAGTTGATGACCTCCTCAAATCGACTCCGGAATGTTCTCGTTTAATAAAATTAAACCATAATTGGAAAAGTTTGGAAACCGATTTTAAAGTTAGTTACAAAGAAAGGTGTTTTGCTCAGGTCGCTTATAGAAACTTTCTACTGAATTCAGTGCCAAATTTTATACAAGGAAACTTTTGAGCATACCTCTTATCGCAAAACCTGAAAGAGATTGTAAAGTTTGACAAATACCCAACAAAAAAGAAATGACGTGCCATACCTACAAAAGTGATAAGTACCATTATCCCATATTATATATGGTAGACAAACAAAAAGATATTGTATATTCATTGACTCAGAGTTTATCAAATTGTGTTTCATGCTCAGCCTTGAAACTTTTCATTCTCAGATGTAAAACTGAGAAAAATTTAAAGTTAAATATAAGGGGCATGAATTTTTTAAAATCAAGATGAACAATTTTTTTCAGAAAAAAATATGTTTGGGATGTTATCTAAAAATCATATAAAGCGAGTAAAGTGCGTCGGGAGGGGTAGAACCGAAGGGAAAAATTGTGAGCGTTCATTAGATGAGCGTGTTAATCGAAAATCCCAGTGATGACCTTCCCAATCAAGAAAAGAATCAATACTGAACTGTTTAATGGGCTTTAGATACAAAAGGGAGATAAAGAAATGAATAAATAGAAATATCAGACCTCTTGGATAAGGGTAAACTGAAACACGGTGGGAAAAGTAAAGCGGGAATGAAAACAAAGGCAGCCTGTTTGAAATGACTGATTTTGAAAAGTGAAAAATATTGTAGTGCAAAAATAGGATATTTGAGCAAATACTACAATATATATGTGAAAGAAAATGATTACATTTAAGGCAAGGTACTTTTTCTTTGGAAAAGTTCCTGGATAAAGTCACGATTGCAAAAAGGGTAAAAGATATTTCCAAGCAATGTAGTTTGTATATGAAAAAACCAGCTGGTGAATACGAAAGGTCTTAACCTTTTGCATGAAGTTATTGACGTGTTTGGGTTGCAGATATCGATCAGTCCACATTGCTTTTTCCAATAAATTTAACAGCAAAAATCAATTCTTGTTCAGCACATTTTGTCGTCATAATTGAATTTCAATCCGTTAGAATTCAAGGTTGTATTCTGAAAAGTTTAAAATTATTTGAGCAATGTTATGCTGAAGCATGAGTTGATCTGAATGTGACCTTATCCTTTTGACAGTGAAACCTTTTCTTTATTCCCCTTTCAAAGGGTTAGTTCAAAACTAATGATTAATGGTATGTAATAACGCCAAGAAAAAAAACCCATTTTCTCCCCGACGGGGAATTGAACCCCGGTCTCCCGCGTGACAGGCGGGGATACTGACCACTATACTATCGAGGAATTAGATATTGGGTCTAACAAACTTATTAAATTAGTGCTTGGACGATAGATACTGTTTGACATTCAAATTATGCTTTAGCATGTGACAACAAAGCATAACAAGAGTCAGGTATGCTTTGCACACGAGCTCAGCTTGTATTAAAGCATTCATCAAAAAAAAAAACTTTCAGGTCTTTTAGTTGTTATCTTTCGCTTTGATCAATCTGCTCAGGCTCTGACGAAATCATTTTCTCAACTCAAGTTATCTTTTTAACGAGAGCCTCTTAGTGCTCCCCTTTATGTTGAAAGGAAACCCTCTCCGAATCTTACAAACACTCTCTAATCGTTGTGTACGTTTTTCTGCCTTTCTGTACGCAAGCAACAGTATAGAATATTGCTACACATGTGAAAACGGTTTCAGTGATGGCAGATGCTACAGCAAAAAAGTATTGATTCCATTTAAAGTTTGTTTCACTCACGTGGCCTGCCAGAAAAATGTGTCTCGTCTTGGCTTAAAAATAAGAAAAAAATCATCTTTCAAGAACAGGGGAAATGATTAAAACCAAAAAGATCAATTGGCTGCTTAAACCAGGTAAAATCGGGTTTGATTTTGCTTTAACCTACAAAAACTGTTTATTTTGTTATTCATTGATAAACCTTTTTTCATATTTCTTCATAAATTGGTCCACAAATCCGACACTTGAAAAAGTTTCCCTCCTGTGCGTACGATTGCATCAAATTTCTAGATCTATTCCAAGTCACGACTTTAAATCGCGAATCTGATTCTTTTGAGCTAAGAAAAAAACTAGCTTAATTTTGTATTTACTCAAACGGAACCTTGGAAAATCTTTTATCTTGCATTAGAATCAATCACATGGAAAAAGAGTCGAAATTAGTATAAAACTAAAAACAAAACAATCTTTTTCGTCCCCCACCCCCCCATTTCTTGGCAAAATTCAAAAGGATGATCTTAGCTTTTAAGCCTTTGTCGGTTTAAATTGATTGGAAAGTAGTTTTGAATAAGTGCCGTTTAAAAAGGTTTTTTTCATTTATTCAAAGTTCGAAATAATGTGCAATAGTTTTTTCCATCAGTTCTCAATGCAGATGATGCGATCAAATGATTTCTTTAAAGTGAAGCATGGGCGTGATAGAAGAAAGAAATTTTTTAATTCAGCTGAACTTCAAAACGTTCAACCACAGCCATGAAGCTTGAATAGTAAATGGTTTTTTTTCATCAAAACTTTGGCAAAAATTAATTTGTTGCTGCATATAAGAACAGATGTTTCACTTTTTGTAGTGACTTTTAGGTTACAATCACGATGGGAGAAGGTTTCAGAATTGAGGATAAAAAGACAACAGCTGTTTGGCTTTAGGACACACATTATTAACAAATATTTTTCTTGGCCATAGTAAAAGCTGCTGTAGTTTTACGTTTCACAAATAACACATTTAATTTTATCTCTTAATTCCAAGTTTTAAATTATTGTTTAGCTAGAAAAATAAAGTTGACAGGGAATTATTGTGCGTGCATTGCCCAAGAGTGTGAAATGTTGAACTTAAGAGGTAGAAGTAGTTGTAGTAGCTTAAGCAGAGAAATAGACTCGAGAGTTTTTGAATGAGACAAACACGTGAAGCAATCTTATATAGGACAAAAGTTACGATCAAAGGACTAAAAGCAACTGGGCGACAGCTGAAACGTGGAAAAATCCGTTTGTTGTGTTGTGCACGAGCTACAGTTCGGAAGGAATCAAAATTTAACATAAAAAAAGGTTTTCGTTGTGTTTTGGGATTCAAATTGTGACAGCTGCTAGTTTAGTGAACTTATCTTTGATAACATCATGTTGAAATTGAGTCATAAAAATTTCTGTGATAGAGTTTAAAGTT
>Ga0194133_10009322_pt1 | contig 11257 bp, 3 predicted proteins | sample TA2KigOf40mmetaG_FD_155448 | JGI IMG/M metagenome (GOLD analysis project Ga0194133, IMG submission 155448) | Freshwater microbial communities from Lake Tanganyika, Tanzania - TA2015055 Kigoma Offshore 40m | ecosystem: Environmental > Aquatic > Freshwater > Lake | place: Tanzania: Lake Tanganyika...
GGACTATCAAAAAACCATTAAAATTAGAAAGTTTTGTGTATCTATATATTCTATAAGTTTACCAAAAACAAAATTCTTTTCTCCAGAGCCCTTTGTGAGTAGACAAAAATTACTTTTTAGAAAAAACTTATTTTCCATTTTAATAATTCAAGACAAATTAAATTTGAGTCTTAGATTAGTCATTTCTCAAGCATGGATTTGATTCTTCCCAATTCATTTTCGCTCCTTGTTTAGCCTGAGAAATGAATGTAAAACCTTGATAACTTATCAGAGAGTGCTATATATGAATCATGTTCTGATAAGAAATTGCAGTTTAATAAGTTTACTAGCTGAAAGTCAACAGCTAGATCGGTGTCAAAAAAAATCTCTCCTAGAATCAATCCAGACATAATTTGCAAAAATGCTGTCGAGTGTGGCTGCTGGGACTTTGCAAGCTTATGCCATGCTAATCTTGATCAATGTCAGCCATCATCACTTAACACAATCTTCAAGTGATTTTGGTCCAGTTAGCCAGTGCAGTTCTGAAGCTTACAACACAACCATGAAGGAGGGTGCTTGTGCTCCCAAATATGTCTCTATACAGGTTCCAGAACATCCGGATTCCAATTTTCTCACTGACATTGTACCAAGATATGTTGTTGTCAGACGTTGCCTTGGATTGTGTCCCAGCCAAAATAATCAAGATGAAAACTTTCAGTGTCATCCAACAGAATTTGGAATCAGGAAGCAGAGTTTCGGGGTATGAAGTTTGAAAACATTTAAAATTAAAGTCTTGTTGTAGTTTAAGCCAATTAACAATTCAAATTGAACATACAATTACTTTCACTCTGTAATTACTAACTTAATCAAGAGTCAAATTTACATTTATTTATATATAAGGGAGTTAGAGTGGTCAAGTGTGTTATGCGTTGGATTTCCATCCCAGCGACTTGGGTTTGACTACCACCTGGGTTATCAGATAGTCCACATTGTAATGACCATCTGAGTGGGTATGCCATACATGAACCTTAATTGCAAGGCCTACAATAAAAATTGAAAAATAACACTTTAAAAACAAATTAAAGTCAAAATTTTTAAGCCATTATCACATATTTTTTTGCAAAAACTCAATAAACTTTTGCATGTTCAATAACAAATTAAACTCATTTCTCAAAAACTTAAGTAGATAAAAAAGGCTTTTTTCAGGTTATATTAAAGTATCTGAATGGCAGTGAATATTGTACAAATATCAATGAAGATGATCACACCAGTTGTGCTTGCCAATGTGTGGAAGAAAAGTGTGAAAATAAAATGGTAACATTTCAAAGATTTTAATTAAGTTTTATGATGAAACTACTTTTATTTGAAGATTTTTGACAAAAGAACTTGCCGTTGTAAATGTTCTCCAGAGGAGCGCACTTTGTGCAGAAAAAATCAACTCAAAACTTGGGATAATAATAAATGTCTTTGCAAATGTAAAAAGCCAATTGAATGTTCAACTGGATTTGTCTTCTCGGAGATTACTTGCAAGTAAGAAATTTGTTCCGAATCCTTATTTGTAATATTTAACCAATATTAAGTAGATGGGTATTTTTTGTACAGGGAAAAATGTAACCTGCCTACTAAAAAAATCAATTTTATAACTAGAGAAAAGTTTAAAAACAATCTTTTTAGCTAAGTGTTTGAACAAAAAATATTATCTTATAAACTTTTCTCTTGCTTTAAAATTATGGGAGCTATTAAAGGCGTAAATATAAAACTTTGAACTTATAAATACCTCAGGTTCTAGGCAAAATATCAGCAATCTAATTGGTAACTTTGAAGCCATCCATGTAAGGATTACGCATGCCAATTTTCTGGCCTCTTTTTTCACTGCTGGTGTGGGAGGAGGAGGTGACAGGCGGACACACACAGGGTGTCAAGCATTCTTTAACAGATCCCCAAACAAAATTTTTGATTTCTCTCCCTTGCTTCGCTCGGGATGGATAACTACCATTAATACTGAAAGGGGTCAATTGGTCATGGGGATGAGAGGGTCATATGTTCAAATCCTGGAACCTCCTTGGGCAACCCATGGCACTTAATTGCCGGTGCTGTGAAAATCCGCCAAATCTCAATTGGGCAAATTGAGGTTTTACCAAAAATTTGGTCCTGCCGCTCGATTGCCTTTCTGAAGGGTAAAGCCTACCTTCTGGGCACAGCCCCAGACCTGGAAGGTAGGCCCAGATGGCAACCTCCGCATGGTCAGACCTGGATGATAAGCCCAGCAGGTTTAGGCTGAAAAGGTTGGATTAGGCCCTTGAATTGGCTTGAATGATTAAGTTCAATGATTTTTTTCATTAATTCGATGAACAGTAGATTTTTGGTAAAAAGTCATTTAACGAATAGTAGATTATCAACTAATCCTGCAAATTCAGTAAAAAAGGGATTCGACTGACCAAATTTTTGATGAATCATGAATTCAACCAACCATGATTCTGTGGATTTTCATAGCACCAGATTGCCATACCAACAAGAAATTTCCCAGCTAGTGTAACTTTATTGACAAAAGTATTGCAAACACTTACCTTAAAATACTTTAAGAAAAACTCACTTTATGCTAGCTTCGTCAAGAAAGCTTTAAAAGTTTTTTTGTTTTGTTTTTGAGTAAAATTATAAAAATTTAAAATTAAATAATTACCTTTCGAATATTTTGTAGAAATAACAAACCATAGAGTTTATCTTTTTGTTTACTTAGGGTAGATAAGAGTTTAAATTAGTAAAGTCAATATTTTGATTTTCTTACTCTAGATATTTAAAATCCATTTTGCTTGCAAACCAAAGTCATGATTTCATCAAGTGTAAGTTGTGTCAGTCTGTTTGAAATATCAATCTGAATCCAAAGTAAAATGGGCTAGATGCCTAAAAAGTGAGAGTAATAATAGAAAGTACTTTGCTGAAGTCTGGAATGCAAGACGAAGTTTATGGAATCATGCCGAGGATGACCTTTCCATTGGAGAAAAGAATCTACACTTTACTATTTGTCAATGGAGTGGCAGCCCTTTATATAGTGGGGACTCAGATCAGTAATGTGACAAAGTGAATAGAGTATGAAAGATAGCTCAGTATGATCAGTCTTGAAATAACTTTTAACAGAAACATGAAGAACAGAATAATTGCATTATAAAATGATACATAAAGTGTGTAAACACAGCACATTTTTACATTTCATTGAAGGCAAGGACACTTCAGTAACCCGACCGAAAATAACCTCTCCCTTTTTTGGAAATAGCAACAAAACGATTACATTCCTGTAGAAGACCTCCATATTAGAGTATTTTTGCCGGTGTGGAAAGACATCATTTAAAATATAGGAAATATTAATTATAGTTAATTAAAATTGATGAGAAAAAATATGAAAATGGCCATAAGTTTCCCATTTTCGGGCGATGTTCCTACAAAGTAAAAAATACCACAAATTAGTGATGGGTCCGGGTTAAAATTTTCTGACCTGGGTTGCGTCAATTTTTTATGGCTTGGGTCGGGTTGGATCAGCCATTTATGGTTTGGGGTTGAATTTGGAAAATTTCCCCTTAAAAGCTCAAATTTATCAATTTTTTTCACTTCAGGTCAAAAAGTACCCGGGTCAAAGGCGGGTCAGCCTCTTATTTACTGTGGGTCAAAAGTAAGCTCATATCTACCACAAATACACGGTCTTGATTTTGGTTGGGAAGTCCATTACAGGCAATTTTTTGTTGGGATTTCGGGTTCTTTGAATGTTTTTAACAACCTCGGATCAGAGATTGTTGCCCTGGATTGATCCACTGGCAGTTCAATCCTTTAGATCTGATTCCCAGTCGAGTATTGTACTGTTAGGCTACGGCAATCCCTGTCACAATAATCATAAAAACTTTTGACAGCTTTAAATTTTATAAAATCTAAACTAAAGTTTCATTATTCCAAAAACAGATGTGGAGCTCCAAGAATGGGGTCCTTTGAAATTGGTCAAATGAACACATCTTCAGTACTGGTTTCATCTGATAATACTTTGACTATTCTATTTGGAGTCCTTGCAGTTGTATTTTTCATCGTTATGGTTGTTTTTATAAGTCTCTGGAGAGTGGAAGTTAAAAAGAGTAAGATTTATATTTATTATTGTTATAAAAATATTAGTTCCTTTGAAATTCCTGATTATCGAATGCCATAGAAACTTTTCTTTTTTTTTGAAGCACAAAAAAGATTACTTTAAAAGACTTTTGAGGACAAATTTTACGGAACTTTATAACTTAATTTGCAATCCATAGAAATCCGGATCAGCAAAAATAAAATTCATAATTTGTAAACCCTTAATAGTTAGTTGAGGCCAAAATGGAGGTCGTTTCAAAAAGCATGAATAAAAATAAATTTCCAATACTTTGTAATAAAACAAACATCATGGCCTACATATTGTCAATGGTTTTTGTCAAAAAATCACTTTCCAGATGGATGGTTTTTGTGGAATCACAGGAAGCAAGATTTAAATGAAGACTTTGTTGATTCAAAAATTAACTAAAAGATAGATTTTTGCAACAGTTGTCAATGAAAGACTACAATCAATAATGACTGAGATAATCATCTCATAAAAATGATTAATTAAGGCAAATTCAGAGGTAAAAATTTGTTGCCCAGACCGGGGATTGAACCCTGATCTCCCAGTTCTCAGTCAGATATGCCATAACCATTAGGGCACATCTACCACTTCCATGTAAAATCTACACAGGCTGGTTCAAAAGTAACTTGAGTTTTTTTGCTGCAGGAAAGTCCAAGCCATCTGAAAATCCAGGTGAAAGTGAACCCATGATGCACCTCAGTAAAGGTACCCCAGAAGTGAGATGTGATGACTCTTAGCCTCAAGTGGAAAAAATACTCAGGACTTTGGCTGATTCTTAATAAGAAGAATAAAAAGAGGCTAGAATCCTACAATCTTATTACCAATCTGAGCAATGCCTACATTAATACTCAAGCTATTTCTCACATTTTAGAAAAGCTTTTTCAGTTTGGAGTAACTTTTTCTAGGGAAAAAAATCATTCCTAGTTTTCACTGTTGTTGATCTTATTCTCCTTTTTGTAAGTTTGCAGTGTTATAGTTCCCAACAATTTTACATTAATTTACCACAATTCAATCAGAAGACTTTTGTCAATCTTTAAATAAGAGTTTGAAATTCAAGCTTATAATTTCACCAAAATGTAGCTTTAACATTAACCCGGACTTTGGTCAAACCAAATCATGAATTTAACAGCCATGTAAGTCACATTAAAATGTGCTTGTATCTCAATTGATTGAGAAGAAATAAAAATGAAAATCCATTGTTTTTCCTTAACACTATTTATTTTAAAAAGCAAAGGGAGCAGGAATAGGAAGCTAGTTCAATAATCAAGAATCTGCTTTGAGAAATGCTAGTGAAGTATACAAGAATGCATATATATTTTTCTTTTTGACCTCTGATTCAAAGGTTACAGATTCATCTATTTCAACCTTCCTGTATTGTAATACGAAGGTAAGTTTCTTTCAGAAAGTAAGAAAAATTACTCAGTAAATAAAAGATGTCAAATACAGTAAATAAGTTCTTCACAAAAGTGTTACATGAATGTACTTCTGATGTAATAAAAGTCTTGAAAAAGTAAATCTGTGTCTGAAATAGAAACTACTTGAGGCAATATTTTTCATGAATAAACTATTTACAATCGATATTTTACTTGCCTTCCTTCCTCAAAATGATTTATGACTAAAACCTGAACTCATTGAAACAAAGAAAGTTGCAACTTTTAAGATACATCCAACCCCATTAAATAATCACACTAAAATTTATAATTTATTTTAGTCTAATAAGTAGAACAAATTCTAATTTGATGAATATCTTTTTAAATAATATAATGGTTTGAGGTCTTTTTTTTGACAAATGTGTATTGTTTGATCTTCAACAAATACTGTGATCACATTGCCTTAATGATTTAAGTACAATAAAATACTAGCTAAATAACTTTATACATATAGATGACAATAAATATCTGGGAAGTTGATAGATGAAATCTCTTCAAAATCCTCAAATGAAAACTAATGTATGGCCTAAGCTAAAATTAACACATATATACATGTAAATCCTAAAGCATTCATAAAATTACAAGGAAATATAGGTTGCTTAACTTACCTAAAGTGTATTAAGGTCATTGTTTAAAATGTTTGCCAAAAAAGCAAAGATATATTATGGGTTATTTATATTGTGTGAAACAAAAGCAAGAAAACATTCTTGTTTTAGTGGTGAAAAAGATTTTGTGAGTAATTGCTTGTGTGAAATTTTGTCTATTAAACAACTGACAAAAAAGTTAGAAAGAAAGGTTTTTTGAAAAATGTTGGTTAGAGGAGCAAAAAAATTCCCAAAGAAATGTCTAGAATGATGACTAGAAAGCTACAAGGGATTTTTGGCCGTTGGTTGTTCTGGTTTGGAAATAGTCACTCCTTTTTATCTGAAAGACTAATGAAAGGATCAGTCAAATCGAAATGGCAGACATCTTGTGGGCTTGTCACATGGAAATCCCCCAAGACAGGAAGGCAAAACCTTAAAAAGAAAGTACATTATTTGATGCTTTAGTTTTTATTTTCATAGGATTTGTGGTTTTAACTTTTTTCTCGTCTTAAGTATAGAAACTTTAAGGGCCCAACCAAGAAATTTGTAAAGCATAACGACCTAGAACAATTTGTTAATTACAAAATATTTTGTAGTGTATTCAAGGATCCTTATTTGGCAACGGATTGACTGACTCAGGCCGAAATTTACATTTGTCATTGATGAAACAGGAGGGAAGAGCAATTAGCTAGTATTGGGCTGAATTGTGCAAGGAAAGCTTTTTTTATACGCAGAGTGATAGTTATATTCGACTACCTAATTTTAAGAAAAATTTATATAAGATTCCTATTGATATCACTGAAAAAGTACAATACTTGCTGAGAGATTCATTACTTGTATCATAAATTATTAGATTAGATTCAATTCCTAATACTAATATATATCTTACCGTTCCTAATGATACTCAAATTGGATGTCAAAATATTTATTCAATTTAATGTATCTATGCTGAATTTTTTAATTTTATACATCTAAAGAGTGAAAAAGAAGCTATTAAAAATAGTCGTTATGTAAGCTTCACTATAATTTTGAAATTGTTGTAGCTTGTAGTATGAGATCAGAATTTTAATTTAAACTTTGATAAAAAAGGCTCGCTTATGAAAAACTTTCAAGTTAATAAAATATTCCTCGATTAATTTTGCTGCTGGAAATTTTGGTTAAAGTTTAATATATGTGCAAATTTTTTATTGCATATTTTGTTTGGTCTCGCATTTTTAATTATTGATCTCAATCTTCATAATTGTAATTTAATTTTGTAATAAACCCAAAAAGTTTTGTGGTTATAACAAGAATTTTTTTGGGTTGCTCATCTGACAAAATTTTTTATTTATTTTTTGATCATTCAATAAGTTTTATTCCTACAATCTTGACTGAAATATTCAAATTCTTTATCTAGGCAAATCCTAGGATCAAAGTTTTGGTACTTTCTCCAAAGTCTCAGCCATTTAGGCCACAGCGACCCCCACAGCTCAAAGGTTCATGGGTCACCCTTACTTTTTTTGCTGCTTGTGAAGCATGAAATGTTTCATAGCAATATCAAAATCAGGCTTTAAAGGTACACATTTTTCTCATATTTGTGTACAAATCAACATTCCAATGAGACTTGTTTGTCAACAAGTAAAAACAATTACAATGTGAAATCATTCTTGTGTGAAAACATATTTGTCATAGAAAGAATCGTGGCAGCTACAATCAATTTTTTTCTTTTTAAAAAGTCTAAATTATGCAATACACTAAACACAAATATTTGAGAAAATTTTTTGTAAATTAAAATACCAGCATTCACTTAATTCCATTTTCAATATTTGTAAACAAAGGAATATAGCCCTCAGCCTTTTTCAAGCAATCTTTATGGCCCTTTTAATCATTCTAATTTGATGAAGCTATAAATAACAACTTTCACAATAAGGAATGCTTAGCAAAAATTCAATTTACTTTGAACAACTCTTTCTGAAAAGATAGAAAAATATTTGAAATTTATTTCAGAGTACCCCTTAAGTTTAACTTTCAATTTTACTACTTTCAATTCACTTTTGTTGAAGCAAAATTGATTGTTCACATCAAAAACCTAACAATAAAGATATCCTCAATTTCACCTGAGAATAATAAAAGGAAAAAGATAAGAACTTTTTCACAAAAGGGTTTTTTTATTGACTATATCTTCAAAGTTAATACAGTTTCAGATGGTTTTTATATTGTTAAGTTTTGTCAGAGAAATGTGCTTGTGGTTTAAGATATTGATATTTTACATTTTTTCTACTCACCAAAATGCCAACATTAATTGATGCTTTCTTGATAATTGTTTGCTTCTAAACGGTGATCTCCAGCTTCATTCTTTGGCAGAACAATTGCTGCAACCTCAAATTCAAAATTGTTTTGGTTCGTTTCAGACTTCTTCCCATTTGTTAATGTGCAACGACGTTGCTGAGCCTTCAAAAAAAAGGACAGTATGCTAATATATGTACTCAGATCACATTAAAGTTCTTGTATGACTTACTTGTCGACGTGAATGTGAAATACCTTGGGTCACCCCATCTATTAGAAAGTAATCTACAGTTAATATCTGACATATCTTTGAATAACTTTTCAATTATCAGTTTAAAGTGAGTTTGATTCCAAAAATTTCTTTATAAATATTACCCCTACTTTGATTGCCCATCACTCTTTTCATGAACAATTCTTGAAATGTTTCCCTAAATTGTCTAGACATTCCACAATAGATAGCAAAGTTTAGAGGATAAGACAAACACATGCACAAGTTGACAGCAAGAACAATTGATTTGACTGCTGAATAATCCAAAAAGTCAAGTATAGTTGACGAAATTGTGTGTAAAATTGTGATGATGCCCAAAGGGAGTTCAACTGCCAGAAAAATCTGTCGAGAAAAATTGTTTCTTTATTTCCCAAATATTGATTAGACTTCACAATTTAGCTTACAGTTATGACAATTATGAGCATCAAAGTTGTGGTATTTGTGTCTCGAATTCTTCTTGATTCTTTGGATTCTCCTCTGGAGAAAAAAAGTGGATAAAGATATTAAAGTTTCAACAATGTCAAGCCTCAAAAAATTGTGAAATTTAAATTATTAAATGATGAATAAATCAAGATCAAAGTTTTTGCCTTGCAGAAGTAACTGTTGCCTTCCGGCTGCAATTTAGAAGGCGTTCTCGTTTCTTATCTGCTTCTCTCATAGCTCTGAAGAGTTGAAAGTTTAGAATCACCAAAGAGCCACAAGGAATCAGATGTACAAAAAGGACACGAAACCTGGAAAAATTTCATGAATGCAGTTTGTTGCCTAACATGTTGTTTTTAATTTCATAAGACCCCTTTATTGGAAAAATAAAGGTTATCTTGGTCAGAAAGCAAATCTTTTCATTCAGATTTTGTAAACTAAACCAGGATTATGAATATCAAAGGAAAGATTTTTATGAAAAGCATCAATGAAGATGTCATAAAATGACACGATTAAATCATTTTCAAATGCTTAGCAACAATTCCATTGTGGTTGATTGTTGTATATTACAGTCACTCGATCAAAATAGATGATAAAAAGATTACTTCTATAAGTTGAAGTGCATAACAATGAACCTGAGACTCTAGCTTTATATTCCCACTCAATCTTTCTAACGCCTCTGTTCAATCAGTAGCTTTTCCTTAAATACCAAAGCCTCTTATATTATTGTTTTCATGAATGGACAAGGGATGAGTATAATTGGCAAAGATATTATGGCAATTATTATTGAATTTGTGGTTTTTATGAATATTTATTATTTTTTGACATCCCCTAATACTTTCATCACAAGATATTATTTCAATCAAATTTTATCCAATGCAGTTTGTTGCCTAAGATGTTTTTTTAATTTCATAAGACTCTTATTCAATAAAAAAAGAAGGACATTTGTGACAGCTTAGATCTTTTTGATGTCTTGGTCAGATAGCAGATCTTTTCATTCAGATTTTGTAAACTAAACCAGGATAATGAATATCAAAGCAAAGATTTTTATGAAAAGCATCGATGAAAATGTCATAAAACAACATTACTAAATCATTTTAAAGTGTTTAACATTACAGTCACTCAATTAATTTTTAAAAATCAAAATAGATGATCAAAGTATTTCTTCAATAAAGTGAAGTGCACAACAATCAACCTGATATTCGGCTGTTAATCCCACTCAATAATTACATCACCTCTATTTAATCAATAGCTTTTCCTTAAAAAGCAATGCCTCTTACAAAATTGTTATCATGAATGAACAAGGGGTATAGGTCTATTTACAGGAGATATTTTATTATTATAATTAAATTTGTGGCTTTTTAAAATGATTGTTATTTTGAACATGACCCAATATCTTCATCTTAAGAGATTATTTCAATCAAATTTTATCCAAATCAGTTTGTTGCTTAAGATGTTGTTTTTAATTTCATAATACAAGACTTTTATTCGCAAGACGGTTATTTGTGACAGCTTAGATCTTTTTGATGTCCTAGTCAGAAAGTAGATCTTTTCATTCAGATTTTGTAAACTAATCCAGGTTTATGAATATCCAAGCAAAGATTTTTATGAAAAGCATCAATGAAGATGTCATAAAATGACATGACTAAATCATTTTCAAGTGTTGACGATTTAACAACAATTCTTGCGGTTGATGGTTGAATATTTCAGTCATCCAATCTTTTGATATCACAATATATGTATGATCAGAAGATTACTTCAATAAAGTGAAGTGCACAACAATCAACCTGAGACTTGGCTTTTAATTCCACTCAATAATTACATCACCTAAGGTTAATCAATAGATTTTCCTTATAGCAATGCCTCTTACAAAATTGCCATCATGATAGAACATGGGATGAGTCTATTTTCAGAAGATATTTTATTCTCACTGCATTAATGTTTATTATTTTTTAATGTGACTCAATGCCTTCATTTAAAGATATTTATTACAATCAAGTTTTATCCACTGCAGTTTGTTGCCTAAGATGTTGTTTTTAATTTCATAACACAAGACTTTTATTCAATAAAAAATGAGGTTATATGTGACAGCTTAGATCTTTTGATGTCTTGGTCAGAATGCAGATCTTTTTATTCAGATTATGTAAACTAACCAAGATTATGATTATCAAACCAAAGATTT
>Ga0194133_10009323_pt1 | contig 11257 bp, 10 predicted proteins | sample TA2KigOf40mmetaG_FD_155448 | JGI IMG/M metagenome (GOLD analysis project Ga0194133, IMG submission 155448) | Freshwater microbial communities from Lake Tanganyika, Tanzania - TA2015055 Kigoma Offshore 40m | ecosystem: Environmental > Aquatic > Freshwater > Lake | place: Tanzania: Lake...
CGTGCCCGGCCCGCCCGCGATGGCCCACCGCCTGCTCGAGGGGGCCCGCCGCACCTACTCGGTGTTCTGCGACGCCGACCGTGAGCTCATCGCCGGCCTCGGGCTCGAACGCCTGCCCGCCCTCGTGCACCTGCGCCAGGACACCAGCCTGGCCAACGTGGCCGAGGGCTGGGACCCGAAGGAGTGGCAGCGCGTGGCCCAGGCCATCGGCAAGGCGATGGCCTGGACCCACCCCGAGGTGGCCCGCCCCGGCGACCCGGCCCCCACCCCGGGCTGGCCCGCCCTGGTCTGACCCCTCCCGTCACATCCGGGGGAGCTCCCCAACAGATAATACAAACCACACCCGCCCCTCCTGTATCAGCAGAAGGCCGGCGCGGCTAACCTACGGGCCCCATGACGGCGCCCCCCCGCCTCCTGCGTCGCCCCCGCGCGATCGTCCTGCTCCTGCTCGTGCTCGTCGCCGCCCTCGCGGGGGCGGCGGTCACGGTGCCGGTCGCCCCGGTCCGGGCGGCCCCCGTCGACGACCTCCGGACCCAGGCGGCCCAGGTGGAGGAGCAGATCAACGCCCTCAGCATGCAGCTGAGCGTGCTCCACGAGCAGATCAAGGCCGCCGAAGACGAGCTCGACGCCGCCCGCCGCACCATCGCCGAGGCCCAGGCCGGGATCCAGGCCGCCCAGGCCGAGGTCACCCGGATCACCGCCCTGGTGCACCGGCGGGCCGCCCTCGTCTACCGCCGGGCCAGCCTCGGGGGGACGGCCGGGCTCGACCTCGACGTCCGCGAGCAGGCGTCGCGGCGGACCTACGCCGACGCCAACGGACAGCGCGACGCGCAGACCCTGGCCCAGCTCGACCGGGCCCGGGAGGACCTCACGGCCAGGGAGGCGGGGGCCGAGCGGCTGCGGGCCGAGGTCCAGACCCGCCAGGACGCGCTCCGGGCCCAGCAGCGCGAGTTCCAGACCCAGCAGGGCGAGCTCGACCGGATCAAGCGCGGCCTCGACGGTGAGATCGCCCGCCTCGTCGCCGAGGAGCAGGCCCGCCGTCGCGCGGCCGAGGAGGCCGCCGCCGCCACGGCCGCGGCCCGGCTCAAGGCCGCCAACGTGAACTTCGACCCGTCCACGCTGCCCCCGGTGAGCGGCAAGGCCGCGGTCGCGGTCGCCTACGCGACCGCCCAGATGGGCAAGCCGTACTGCTACGCCGGCCGCGGCCCCGACTGCTACGACTGCTCCGGCCTGACCCAGATGGCGTGGGCCGAGGCCGGCGTCGCCATCCCCCGCAACTCCGAGGCCCAGTTCGGGGCGCTGCCCCGAGTGCCGCTCAGCGAGGTCGCACCGGGCGACATCGTGTGGTTCCCCGGGCACGTCGGCATCTACGTCGGCAACGGTCAGGTGATCAACGCGCCGAGCACCGGAGACATCATCCGGATCCACCCGATCAGCCTCTACCAGGGTGCGGTGCGGCCGGGCTGAGCCGGCCCCGCCGTCGCGTACCATCGCCGCGTGACCCCGTCCGCGGCGCCCGTGCGCCTCACCGACTTCTCGCACGGGGCCGGGTGCGCGTGCAAGCTGTCGCCCGCCGATCTGCGCACCGTGCTCGGTCTCGTCCAGGGCCTCGGCGACGCGCCGGAGGACCCCGACCTGCTCGTCGGGCTCGACACCTCCGACGACGCCGCCGTGTACCGCCTGCGCGACGACCTCGCCATCGTGGTCACCACCGACTTCTTCACCCCGATCGTCGACGACCCCTTCGACTGGGGCCGGGTCGCCGCAACCAACGCGCTCTCCGACATCTACGCCATGGGCGGGACCCCACTGCTCGCGCTCAACCTCGTCGCCTGGCCCCGCGAGGGGCTGCCCTTCGACCTCCTCGCCCGGGTCCTCGACGGCGGGGCCGCGATGCTGCGGGCGGCCGGGGCACTGATAGCGGGCGGCCACTCGATCGACGACGCCGAGCCGAAGTACGGGCTCGCGGTGGTCGGCACCGTGCACCCCGAGCGGGTCCTCACCAACGCCGGAGCCCGGGCCGGCGACGTGCTGGTGCTCACCAAGCCGATCGGGCTCGGGGTCATCTCGACCGCGCTCAAGCGCAGCGCCGCGCCCGACGCGCTGGTCGCCACCGCGGTGACGCTCATGACCACCCTCAACGCCGGCGCGCGCGACGCCGCGATCGGGCTCGGCGACGCCGTGCACGCGGCCACCGACGTCACCGGCTTCGGGCTGCTCGGCCACCTCCGCGAGCTGTGCGCGGGGTCGGGGGTCGCGGCCGAGGTCGATTTGGCCGCCGTGCCCGTGATCGACGGGGTGCGCGACCTCCTCGCCGCCGGGATGGTCGCGGGCGGGACGATGCGCAACCACGCGTTCGTCGCCGACGTCGTCGACTTCGGCGGGATCGCCGAGGCCGAGCAGCACCTGCTCGCCGACGCCCAGACCTCGGGTGGCCTGCTCCTCGCGGTGGCCCCGGAGGCAGCCGACGCGCTGGTCGCGGCGTGCCGACGGCTCGACACCCCCGCCGCCGCGGTGATCGGGCGCCTGACCGCCGGAGCGCCGGGGACGATCCGGGTGGTCGGTCCGGCGTCCGCAGGATCTGCGGGATCTGCGGGATCCGCGGGATCCGCGGGATCCAGGGGATCCGCAGGACCTCCGGGATCCAGGGGACCTACGGGATGACGAGCATCCCCAGCTCGGCCTCGAGCTGGGGCCGGGGCTTGGCCCCGAGCGACTGGCGCTCCATGCGGCCGTTGCGGAACAGCCCGATCAGCGGGATCGACTGCACGTTGAACGCCTGCGCGAGCTGGGGCTCCTCGTCGATGTTGACCTTGACGAACTTGTAGGACCCCTGGCGCATCGACGCCATCTGCTCGACCACCGGGGCGACCTGGCGGCACGGCCCGCACCACGGCGCCCAGAAGTCGACGATCACGGGGATCTCGCTCCGCAGCACCTCGGCCTCGAACCGCGCAGTGGTGACCGCGGGCACGAGCCCCGGGGGCGGCGGGGCGGGCATGGCTGCGGTCGGCCGCTCACCGGACCGGATCCGGTCGAGCCAGGCCCGGGCCGCCTGCATGCTCTCGAGCGCGACCGCGTGCCCCATCCGGTACTCCTCGAACACCACCGGGCACCCGAGCGCGACCAGGCGCTCGGCGGTCTCCCGGGCCCGCGCCACCGGGATCATCTGGTCGTCGAGGCCGTGCTGGAGCAGCACGGGCAGGGTCGGGGCCACCGCGGCGTCGAGCCCGTCGAGGTCGGCGAACACCGCGGTGCTCAGCCCGAGCGCGGCGGCCGGGTGCGGGCGGTCGCTCGGGCGCAGCGCCAGGGCCAGCGCCATACCCCCACCCTGGGAGAAGCCGCCGACCACCGCCGTGGACCGGGTCATGCCGTGCTCGGCGCAGACCTCGTCGAGCAGGTCGTCGAGCGCGTCGAGCGAGGCGGCGTATTCGTCGGTGGCGATCCCCTCGGGCCCGAACCCGAACCAGGAGTACCCGGGCTGGCCCCCGGGGAGGCCGTGGGGGCCCCGAGGCAGCACGGCCACGAAGTAGCCGTCGGGGTCGAGGTAGGGCAGCAGCCCCCCGAGGTCGACCTCGTCGGAGCCGAAGCCGTGGCACAGCAGCAATACGCGCTCGGCCTTGGGGGGAGCCACCACGTCGTGGACCAGCTGCGCCATGGGGACCTCACCTCGGCGGGGTGCGATCGGGTTCGCACGGGACCCCCGATGATGGCACGCTCGTGGGGTGATCGAGGTGCCCGACCTCAGCGACGGCATGGTCCGGTGCCGACCCCCGGCCCGGGACGACGTCGACGCGATCCACGCGGCCTGCCAGGACCCCGCCATCGTCCGCTTCACCCGGATCCCGGTCCCCTACACCCGGGTCCACGCCCAGGCCTTCGTCCGCAACGCCGCCCACGAGCTGCGGGCCGGCACCGGGGCCCACCTCGTGGTCGCCGACGCAACCACCGACGCGCTGGTCGGGGTGTGCGGCCTGGTGCTCGACCGCACCCGGCGGTCGGGCGAGGTCGGCTACTGGGTGGTCCCGACCGCCCGGGGGCGGAGGGTCGCCCGCCGGGCGGTCCGACTGGTGGCCGGGTGGGCGCTGCGGGACCTCGGCCTGCTGCGGGTGCAGGTGATGATCGACGCCCGCAACGCGGCCTCCCAACGGGTGGCCGAGGCCTGCGGGTTCCGGCGCGAAGGGCTGCTGCGCTCCTACGAGGACCGGCTCGGGGAGCGCATCGACTTCGTGATCGGCTGCGTGCTCCCGGGCGAGCTGCGGTAGGCCAGACTGAGGGTCCGCCCGGCCACCGGGCGCAACGCGGGAGGGCGCATGCGACTCGGCATCAGCTTCGGGTACCAGGACTGGGGATCGGGACTGCCCGGTGCGATCGCGCTGGCCCAGGAGGCCGACCGGCTCGGCTACGAGTCGGGGTGGGTCGCCGAGGCCTACGGCACCGACGCGATCACCCCGGTCACCTGGCTGCTCGCCCACACCGAGCGCCTGAAGATGGGCACCGCGATCGCCCAGATGCCGGCCCGGGCCCCGGCCATGACCGCGATGACCGCGACCACGCTCGACCTCATGAGCGGTGGACGCTTCCTGCTCGGCATCGGCGCGTCCGGCCCCCAGGTGTCGGAGGGCTGGTACGGCGAGCGCTACGGCAAGCCGCTGGCCAAGACCCGTGAGTACGTGTCGATCCTGCGCCAGGTCTGGGCCCGCGAGGCGCCGCTCGAGCACCACGGCGAGCACTACGACATCCCCTACACGGGACCGGGAGCCACCGGACTGGGGAAGCCGCTGAAGCTCATCGTGCACCCGCGCACCCCGAGCCTCCCCGTGTACATCGCCGCGATCGGACCGAAGAACGTGGCCCTCACCGCCGAGATCGCCGACGGCTGGCTCCCGATCTTCTACTCGCCCACGCGTGCCGAGGCCGTGTGGGGCGAGGCGATCGGGAGCGGGCTCGCGGCCGGCGGCCGGGCGGCCGCCGACTTCGACGTCGCCGCCACGGTGAGCGTGATCGTGGGTGACGACGTGGAGCGGCTGCGCGACATGGCCAAGCCGATGGTCGCGCTCTACGTGGGGGGCATGGGGGCCCGGGGCAAGAACTTCTACAACGACCTCGCCTGCCGCTACGGCTACGAGACCGAGGCGGCCGAGATCCAGGACCTGTACCTCTCAGGCAAGAAGCAGGAGGCCACCGCCCTGGTTCCCGACGACCTCGTCGACGACGTCTGCCTCATCGGGCCCCGCGAGCGAATCGCCGACCGGCTCGAGGCGTGGAAGGAGTCCCGGGTCACGACCCTGGTCGTGGGGGCGACCCAGCCCGAGGCCCTGCGGGTGATGGCCGAGCTGGTCCTGTAGGCCCCGGCGGTCCGGGGTTCACCCCTACCCGGGCCGGATCGGAAGGCTCAGAACCGCTCAGAACCGCTCAGAACCGCTCAGAACCGCTCAGAACAGGAAGTTCAGCGCCCCGAGGACGCGACGGCCGAGATCGGCGTCGCCGTCGAGGGTCACAGGGACGGTGGCGGGGTCGGCGCGACCGCAGGCGAGGCGGGCGTAGGCGTCGCCCGCCGTCGTGATGCGCACCGTGGGGTCGGTGGGCGCCTCGGCCAGCGGCGCGGCCCGGCCGCCCACGACCTCGAGCACGACCGTGCGGACGAGCGGGGCCGTGGTGGTGACGACGACGACGGTGCCGTCGGGCGGGGCGACCTTCTTGCCGACCACGAAGCCGAGCGTCCCGACGATGCGGTCCATGGCCGCCTCGGCGGCCGGACCGGTGCACCCGCCGGGTCGGTCGAGGGCCTCCCGCATGTCCTGCTCGTGAACCCACGAGTCGAAGGCCCGGAAGGGCAGGAGGTCGCGCACCGTCCCCGGGCCCATGGGAGTCCAGGACTCGGCGGCGAAGTCCTCGGCCGTGCACGCCCGCAGGCCGGCCAGGCGGGCGCCGGTGACTTCCACGAACTCGGCGAGCACGTCGGCGCCGCTCCACGACCGGCGGGCGTCGACGAACACCTCGTTGCGGCTCCCGACGTCGTTGCGCAGGTGCGCGAGCCCCTCGGGGACCGTGTGGTCCACCGGGTCGAGGCCCAGGAGCATCCGCTCGAGGTCGGTGAGGTGGGCGAGGTGGTCCTGCACCGACCAACCCGGGACCGCCGTCGGCCGGACCCAGTCGGTGTCGGCGCAGGTCGCGCCCAGGTCGGCCAGGCGGCACCAGACCTCGTCGAGGCGGTCGACGAGGGCGCGGTCGGCGGGGTCGGGGGGTGTGCTCACGGAGCGGCGCCTCGGTCGACGATCTCGTGCCAGGTGTGGTCGGCGCCCTTGACCACTACGACGTCGGCGAGGTCGCGGCTCGGGGCGATGTGCTCGGTCAGGTTGGGGAGGTTTACACTCCGGTATACGGAACGGGCGATCTCTTTCTGCGCCCCGGGTACGAGGTCGGCGAAGCGGCCGTAAAACGACATTGCGTCGGCCCCGTCGACCAGGCGCAGGAACCGCTGCACGAACCACTCCTCGATGAGGCCCAGCGGCGCATCGACGTAGACGCCGAGGTCGGTGCACCCGGGGGTGGCCGAGAGCGCATTGACGCCTTCGAGCACCACGACGTCGATCGGCCCCACCGGGTGGTGGACCCCGGGGACGACGTCGTAGGTCTCGTGCGAGTACACCGGCACCGTCACGGGTGCGGTGCGGTCGACGGTGTCGCGCACCGCCGCGCAGAATGCGCGCAGGGCGGCGACGTCGTAGCTCTCCGGGAAGCCCTTGCGCTCCATGAGCCCCCGCGCCGCGAGCACCGCCCCGGGCAGGAGGAACCCGTCGGTGCTCACCACCTCGGCCCCGATCCCCCGCTCGACCAGGCTCGCGGCGACGAGATCGGCGAGGGTCGACTTGCCCACCGCCACCGGCCCCGCCATCGCGACCACCGCGGTGGCCCGGGGCCGCAGGCGACCGACCACCCAGTCGACGAGTACCGCCGCAACGTCGGGCCCGGCGCTCACCCGCGCGGCGCCATGTGCTGCGAGAGGTCGCCCTCGAGGTCGGGCCGCACCATGCGCTCCTCGAACCACCACTGCCCGTCGACCTGCACGAACCGGTCGTGGTAGCGGCCGGCCAGCACCGGCTGCAGCGGGAGCGTCGGGGTCTGCTGGTAGACAGTGAAATGGCTCTGCGCGGTGGCCGTGCCCGCAGTCGTGTCGACGGTGACGGTCACCGTTCCGAGCACGTGCTTGGTGCGCGGCGTGCCGTCCTCGTACGCGATGACCGCGTCGTACATGCGCCGGACCGCCGCCGCCCCGACCAGCTCCGTCCCCGCCGGCGACCGGAACGCCCCCCGCGTGAAGAGTGCGGCGACGCCGTCGAAGTCACCGGCGTCGAGGCGCTCGCAGTACGCGTGCACCAAGGCGCGGACCGCGACCTCGTCGGGATGCACGGAACCCCGATCACCCGCCGCCGAGCACCGGCTGCGGATTGGTGTGCACGAGGTAGGACCCGTAGCCACGGTTCGGCCAGACCAATCCGAAGCGGAGCCGGGCCTCCTCGCTCATCGCCGCGAGGCCCTCGGGCGGGATGATCTGCCACCAGTTGGCCTGGAGGCGCAGGAACGCCCGGGCGTACAGGGCGAAGCCCATGACCCGCTCACGGTCGGCGCTGCGGTTCTCCCCCGAGGTGTGCCAGGTGCGGCCGTGCATGACAATCACCGAGCCGGCCCGGGCCTCGTAGGAGACCATCCCCGCCTTGGGGTCGGCCGGGACCTCGGAGAAGCGGGTGAACCGGTGACTGCCCGGGAGGTAGCGGGTGGCACCGTTCTCCTCGTCGACGTCGTCGAGGCACCAGATGACGTTGAGCGCCCACAGGTCGGTCCAGGGCTCGGGGTGCAGCGTCGACTGGTCGTTGTGGGCGTTCATCGAACGGCTGCCGGGCAGGGCGTTGTTACCCGAGAAGTTCGAGAACAGCCAGTCGTCGGAGAGCAGCGCCGAGACGTACGGCGTCACCCCCGGGTGGACGGCCAGGTCGACGAAGACGGGATCGTGGGCGGGGAGGTCGGGCATGCGCACGTTGCGCCCACCGGGGTCGAGCGCCTCCATGACCACGGGGTAGCCGGCCGCCGCCGCCCGCTCCGCAGCCGCCAACGCGGCCGCCCGGGCTTGCGCCACCTCCTCGGGGGAGAGCACCCCGGGCAGGATGCAGAAGCCGTCGGTGTGGACCGCCTCCACCAGGCGAGGGTCCACCGGTGCCGGTGCGGGGAGCGTGGTCATGACCGCATTCTCCCGCATCGGCCGACCCCGGCCAAGGCGGGGTCGCGCTCCCCATGCGGCCCGGGCGGCCGACCGGGTAAGAATCGGGGGTGACGACCCCGCCCAGGAGAGGAATCCCGTGACCGAGGCCACCCAGTTCGATCGCGATGCCATCCAGCGGAAGTACGCCGAGGAGCGCGACCGGCGCGTCGGCGGCAACCGCAAGGCGGTCAGCGAGCTGTGGCGCAACGAGGCCCTCGCCGACTACCTCACCGACCCGTTCACCCCGTACGCCGACCGGGCGCCGGTCCGGGAGGATATCGACGTCGCCATCGTCGGCGCTGGGATCGCCGGGGTCGTGACCGGCGCCAATCTGCGCGACCAGGGCGAGTACGAGATCCGGCTCATCGACACCGCGGGCGGGGTCGGCGGCACCTGGTACTGGAACCGCTACCCGGGCGTGATGTGCGACGTCGAGTCGTACATCTACATGCCGATGCTGGCGGAGCTCGACTACGTCCCGACCCGCAAGTACGCCTTCGGCGAGGAGATCCGCGAGCACATCGACGCGATCGCCCAGAAGTACGACCTCGTCGACGACGCCCTCTTCCACACCCGCGTGCTCGAGAGCCGCTGGGACGAGACCGCCGCCCGCTGGATCCTCACCACCGACCGCGGCGACGAGATCCGGGCCCGCTACCTGATCATGGCGGTGGGCATCCTCAACCTGGCCAAGCTCCCGGCGATCCCCGGGCTCGAGCGGTTCCGGGGCAAGGCGTTCCACTCGTCACGCTGGGACTACAACTACACCGGGGGCGCGCCCGGCGACGACCGCCTCACGAAGATGGCCGACCGGGTCGTGGGCGTGCTCGGCACCGGCGCCACCGCCATCCAGTGCATCCCGCCGCTGGCTGCGTCGTCGAAGCACCTCTACGTGTTCCAGCGCACCCCGTCGGCCATCGGCGTGCGCAACAACTTCGAGACGCCCGAGGAGTTCGCCGCCGGTCTCACCCCCGGCTGGCAGAAGGACCGGATGGAGAACTTCACCGCCTTCATGTCGGGGAAGGAGACCGAGCGCGACCTCGTGGACGACGCCTGGACCGAGCACATGGCCAAGGTGGCGAACCCGAGGATCGAGCCGGGCATGACCCCCCAGGAGATCGGCGACGCCGCCGAGGCGTTCGACTTTTCGGTGATGGAGGCGCACCGCCGCCGGGTCGAGACAATCGTCACCGACCCGGCCACGGCCGAGATGCTGAAGCCCTACTACCGCTACCTGTGCAAGCGGCCGTGCTTCCACGACGAGTACCTCGCCACGTTCAACCATCCCAACGTGGCCCTGGTCGACTGCCCACGCGGTGTCACCGAGGTGACCGAGCGCGGGGTGATCGTCGACGGCACCGAGTACGAGCTCGACTGCATCGTGTTCGCCACCGGGTTCGAGGCCGAGGTGACCCCCCTGCCGCGCCGGGTCGGTCACGATATCGTCGGGCGCGACGGGCTCACCATCGCCGAGAAGTGGGCCGACGGCGCGAGCACCCTCCACGGCGTGCTCACCCGGGGCTTCCCAAACCTGTTCCTGTCCCCCGGACCCGGGCAGCAGGCGGTGGTCAGCGTGAACCACACCCACGTGATGGTGGCGGGGGGCGAGCACATCGCCGCGACCATCGCCAAGCTCGATCGGGAGGGCGTGCGCAGCTTCGACGTGACCGCCGAGGCCGAGGCCGACTGGAACGCCAAGATCGAGGCGGGCTTCAGCGACCGGAGCGCCTTCATGCTCGCGTGCACGCCGTCGCGGCTGAACTTCGAGGGGGACCCGAGCGGCCAGAACCCGCGCAACGGCTCCTACGGCGGCGGGTACGGCGACTTCTTCGGGTGGGAGACGCTCCTCGACCAGTGGCGGGCCGCCGCCGACTTCCCCGGCCTCGAGGTCGACCGGGGCGACTGAGCCGAGATCCACCGGTGCCGCACCGGCCCGACCGGGCCGGCACCACGACCGCGAGCAGGGGGGACCATGGCAGGACAACGGGGACCGGAGACCGTCGTCGTCACCGGCGGCGCGATCGGGATCGGGGCGGCGATCGCCGAGGAGTTCGGCCGCCGGGGCGCCTACGTGGTGACGCTCGACCCGATGGTCGCGCTCGACGGGTCGCCCCAGGGTCACGCCGACGCCGAGCCCACCACCGCCGAGCGCATCGTGGCCGCCGGCGGGCAGGCCCGGGCGTCGAACACGTCGGTCACCGACGCCCCGGCGGTCGCGGCGCTCTTCGCCGAGCTCGTCGCCGAGTTCGGGGCGCTCGACGCCGTGGTCAACGTGGCCGGCATCAGCCGCCCCACCGGGTTCGCCTTCGGGACCGAGGAGGACTGGGCCCGGGTGCTCGACGTGCACCTCGTCGGCTACCTCACCGTGCTCGGCGCCGCGCTGCCGATCATGGCCGGGCAGGGCCACGGACGGATCCTGGGCGTGACCTCCGGCTCGGGCTGGCGGCCGGCCGACGCCGGGGCGTACAGCTGCGCCAAGCGGGCGGTCGCGGCACTGACGTGGCAGCTCGGGCGGGTCGCGCCGGCCGGGGTCAGCGTGAACGCGCTGTCACCGATCGCCGCGACCCGGATGATCGCCAATGCCCTCTCACGGCAGCCCGCCGGGGGCGACGGCAGCGGCAAGAGCGCGGCGTCGGGTGGCGTCGCCCTCGCCGCGGCGCCACCGCCCGAGCACCTCGGGCCCATCGGCGCGTACCTCGCCGGATCCGCGTTCGCCTGGAGCACCGGGCAGGTGGTGTTCTCCAACGGCGCCGAGGTCTCGGCGGTCCGGCCGCCCCACCTGATCGAGGCGGTGCGCACCACCGCCGTGCCGTCGCTCCCCCAAGTCGTCGATGCCGCGATGGGCGTCCTCGCCTCCTCGGAGGCGGCCCAGGTGAGCAACGGGGCGAGCGTGCCCCGGCTCACCGCGGCGTTCACCCCCGACGCCGCCGACCCGGCCACCGAGATCGTGGCCCGCCGCTGTCTCGTCGTCACCGACGATCCCGCCTGGCGCACCGC
>Ga0194133_10009328_pt1 | contig 11251 bp, 4 predicted proteins | sample TA2KigOf40mmetaG_FD_155448 | JGI IMG/M metagenome (GOLD analysis project Ga0194133, IMG submission 155448) | Freshwater microbial communities from Lake Tanganyika, Tanzania - TA2015055 Kigoma Offshore 40m | ecosystem: Environmental > Aquatic > Freshwater > Lake | place: Tanzania: Lake Tanganyika...
ATGGATTTGATAGTCGAACATTGCCGCACTTCAATAAGTTTGATGACGGACCTTTGGCGCGCGGATTCATCGAGAGTTCGTTTATTTCGGGATTGTCGCCGGAGGAACTCTTCTTCCACGCAATGGGCGGTCGTATTGGTCTTATTGACACCGCTGTTAAATCGGTTACATGGGAGACACCCATCATTGTTGTAGAAAATGAAGTACCAAAATATGTGAAGATTGGTGAATGGATTGATTCTCATTTAGACAGCGATGATACGACTGGAATTCAGTACATGACCGAGCAAAATATGGAATATTTGGAATTGACTCATCCTATTAAGATTGTTACAATGGATTATGATGGAAATGTATCTTGGGAGACAATTACCGCAGTCACGCGTCATGACCCAGGTGAAAAGTTATTCAAAATAAAAACCAAAGCTGGGCGCGATGTAACTGTTACTGCAAATAAGTCTCTTCTTGTTTGGAATGAAGAACTTCAGCAATTCCGCGAGAAGTATACAGAAGAAATCAAAGTTGGCGATTATGTTCCTGTTGCGAAGAATATATGTGATTACACAAAGGGTGAGTCAGATGAATCATTGATATCTATACCAATGGAAAAATACTTACCAAAAACGCTATATGTATACGGATCTGAAATGGTGAAAGCAGTTACTTTGATGAAACAAACAATGGGCGATGATAGAGCGAAAATTCCTGCGAATTGGTGGAATGATAACAACAACAAGAGTTTCGTTCTTCCTTATCCTAGCAAAGCCCGACTTCAGAGAGCAGTTGTTCGTTCAAACATTGAAAATATATCACACAATGGCGTATATTCATATAACGGAACGCGTCAACATTCTACTATTCCTGAAACATTTGAAATGAATTTTGAAAACGGTGTATTCATTGGTTTATTCATTGCGGAAGGTAACGTTAATAAAAAAACGATTACTATTACGAATAATGATGAAACAATTCGATCTTTCGTGAAAAGTTGGTTTGCGAAGTTCAACATCAAATACGTAGAAAAAAGTAGAATAAATAAGGCCAATGGTACTACCACAACAGTCGTCGGAATGTCTTGTGTTATGGCTGAATTCATTACAAAATTAGTCGGAAGCGGTGCTGAGAATAAGCATATTCCGAATGAAGCGTATATTTCAAATTCTGACTTTGTTAAAGGATTACTTAGCGGATATATTTCTGGAGATGGACATGTTTCACGAAATTCAATTGAGTCTTCATCATGCAGCAAAAGGTTAACTGAAGATATCGCTTTCCTATGTTCAAGATTGGGTGTTTTCGCGAAGACTTCGAAGTCTCAACTTAAATCAAATAATTTTGGAACAAAAAATATTAAACCGGCGTATCGTTTATCAATCCGTGCAATGAATGGACATCGGTTTTCAGAAGAAGTTGTTCTCCTTCATCCAGATAAAAATCGCAAAATGAAATCCATCGTTTGGAGTGACAAACTAGATAAGGTTCGCACCCTTAATGATGTCATCCTAGACGAAATTGTTGAAATGACGATGGTGGATCCAGCTCTTCACCCGAAGATGTATGATTTGACAATTCCAAAGACACTTAATTTCGGTTTGGCAAATGGGCTTCAAGTTCGCGATACGTCAACCACAGGATATATTCAGCGTCGTCTCATTAAAGGTATGGAGGACCTCAAGGTTGAATACGACATGACCGTTCGCAACGGCAAACAACGCATCGTGCAGTTCGCGTACGGTGATGACGGTATCGACACCATCAAAGTAGAGAACCAGTCACTCCCACTCGTTGCAATGAGTCTCGACGAAATTTACGCGCATTTTCACATTCCCCTTGATAACTCCAGTGAAACCGAGGAAAGCTCAGTGACTGCGTTTACGAAGACTACGTATGCCAAGATGAAGAAGGAGAAAACCGCGACCATGAAGAAGATCCGTGAAACGATCGACTATATGATTGAGATGCGCGACTTGATCATTGAACGTGTATTCAATCGTCTCGACAACAAGAATGTTCAAATGCCGGTTTCATTTACCCACATCATTAATAATGTCCAGGCACAACAACAAATCAACCAGAACTCGATGGTCGATATTACGCCACTGGAGGCGATGGAAATGATCTCCGCTGGATTTCGTCAGTTAGAGAATCTGTATTATACCCCACCTACACTCTTGTTTAAGGTGATGTACTATTACTACCTCTCACCGAAAGAACTCCTCTTTGTGAAACGTTTCAACCGAAGCGCGCTTTCCATCCTCATCAGTGTTATCAACTTGCAATACAAGCGATCGATCGTCGCACCGGGTGAAATGGTCGGAATGGTGTCTGCTCAGAGTATCGGTGAACCTACTACCCAGCTCACATTGAATACGTTTCACTCTGCCGGTGTTGCATCCAAGTCCAACGCGACACGCGGTGTTCCACGCATTGAAGAAATCCTGTCGCTTTCAGAGAACCCGAAGAACCCGTCAATTACAGTGTATTTCAAGGAAGACGACGAATCCACGCCAGAACGTGTTCAAGAGTTTATTCCATTGATCGAGCATACAAAACTCGCGGAGGTTGTAGAGAGTGTTGAAGTATGCTTTGATCCGGATGACTTGAACACACTTGTCGAACAAGACCGCGAAGTGATGAGCCAGTACCAGGAGTTCGAGAAACTCATCGAAGAATGTGTGCGCGATTCTGTCGTTGCTGGAACTTCGGGAGTACCGTTGGATGTCGGCGCGGTAGGCGGTGGTGGAGCTGCAGCATCAGCCGCTGCATCAGCTGCAATGAAATCAAAGTGGATCATACGTATCAAGATTGACCCGGTTGCAATGTTAGATAAGAAACTCACAATGGATGATATTCACTTCTCTATCAAGAATAGCTACGGAAATGAAGTGAGCTGTGCATTTTCGGATTACAATGATGACAACCTCGTATTTCGACTTCGTATGGAGAATGTATCACAAGGTAAGAAATCTGGCGGCGGTGGTGGTGCCGGCGGCGGCGGCGGATTTGGCGGAAGTAGTGGCGGTGGTCAGAAACAAAACCCTCTGGATCAATCGGACCATATCTACATGATCAAGTCATTCCAAGACCAACTCTTGAATAATATTGTACTTCGTGGTGTGAAAGGAATCAGAAAGGTTATGCTGCGCAAGATCAAGAATACTCTGGTGAAGTCGGATGGTGTGTATACAAAGAAGGACAGTTGGGTTTTAGATACAACAGGAACGAATCTGATTCATATGTTAGGACTGGATTATATTGACGCCAAACGTACAGTGAGCAATGATATTCAAGAAGTATACCGTGTTTTCGGAATTGAAGCAGCTCGTCAAGCCATCTATAATGAACTTGCGGAAGTGTTTGACGACTCGCCTATCAACTATCACCATGTGTGCTTGCTGTGTGACCGTATGACCGTATCGTCATCCATGATTTCGATCTTCCGTCATGGAATCAACAGTGATGATATTGGTCCAATCGCGAAGGCATCATTTGAAGAGACACCGGAGATGTTCTTGAAGGCAGCGCGACATGCTGAGTTGGACCCAATGCGTGGTATATCTGCGAATGTAATGTGTGGTCAAGAAGGATTTTATGGAACAAGTGCATTTCAAGTACTCGTGAATATGGACGAGATGATGAAACAAGAAGCAGTGGAGTATCGTCATACAGACGCGAATGAAGAGATTGAAGAAGCATTCAAGGCGAACTCATCTGTTGGATTGGATACGGACAAGTGCGGTATTCCGAAGTTGGCGATTCAGTCATGCGTGGATAATGTCAAGAAGGTTCGACTTGGAAAAGTGGATGATGATTATGACATCGGGTTCTAATTATGTCGTCGATGACGACGGGTACGACGCTTGGTTCGATTCTTGCGTGATTTGGACTTTTGGCGTCTTTTGCTGCGGCGGCGACTCTTCCTGCTACCGCCCATCCCCTTTGGAAGTGCATTCATAGCTGCATTTTCCACTCCTGCAGAAGGGTTGTTTGCCATTTCGAGTGCCTTTGAAGCTAGATCATCACTGGGATCTTTTAATGAAGAAATACAACGAAACGGTGGATTAATTGGATCATTGAATGGATCAAAATCATAGTCAATCTTATATCCTCCCGGACATATTGGATCTCCTCCGTCTGGATTATCGATTGGAAATGGATTTCCTTTTTCATCTACAGGTCCACCATTGTCTTTCTCGTCTTTCTTCTTCGGTGGGGATGGTCCTGCACTTTTATTACTATCATCTCCTTTGTTGGTATCATCTCCTTTGTTGGTATCATCTCCTTTGTTGGTATCATCTCCTTTATTGTTATCATCCTTCTTCTCTTCATTCTTTTTCTCTTCATTCTTTTTTTCTTCGCCCTTTTTTTCTTCGCCTTTTTTCTCTTCGCCTTTTTTCTCTTCATTCTTTTTCTCTTCGTTATTTTTATCTTCACCCTTATTGGTTTTGTTTTTGTCTTTTAAAGTATCTTTGGGCTTATCAGAATCATTTTTCTTATCATTTGTTACCATGAATATTTACTATATTATAGTAATACTAAATATTCACACATCCACAGAATTATTATATCAAATCAGTACCGCATTTCTCCGATGATGTCACCAGTTTATAAATACGTCTTCACAACGATATAATATTATTCCTGGCTATAGTCTCTTTAATTGCCAACAGGAGGAGCCTGGCCTCATCCGCCGCTCTGGATCGGTCGTTGATTACGACGAGAATGAGAATGAGAACGACGCTGACGGACAGTCGATGCACGACGACGAGTGCTTGTACTGCGTTTGTGACCACGGGTCTTACGCGATGACTTACGATAGTTTGCCATAAATACGAATATTGTCTTATACAGAATATTAGTATTTTAAATTTAAGGTGTAAAACAAAGAAAAAATGCTCCATACGGGGCTCGAACCCGTGACCTCGGGCTCATAAGACCCGCGCTCTAACCAACTGAGCTAAAAGAGCGTAGTGGTGTATTTACACCACCATATATAGTCTCGATCATTATTTTAAGTCCTTTTCATCCAATAGCATCAGTGCCATCGCTGCGTAATTATGCAAGTCGATCAATGTATCACGAATGCCTTCATCATTTACTAGATTCACACCATTCTTGGTGATTGACATGGAACGCTGGATTTTGTCTTCAATACGCATGAGCACTCCAATTACACCGTACTTTGCAAATGCGTCTCCGTAGTCTTTATTCTTCCGCGTAAATAATTCCAATCCTTCCGCTTGTACCGCCTTCATTTGTTCTACACGTTGATTTTGTCCTGGTGCGTCCATGGTACGAATGATACTGTGTGATTGATATAAACCATATAGGTTTAAATCAATTTAATATGATACCGACAACCCGTTTCGATCGAGTGACCTCGGAGTTATGAGCCCCGCGCGCTGCCCCTGCGCCATGTCGGTAAAACAATGTACCTTAATTGGTGTTGCTACGTTTATAGCGTCCAGCTTGACAATTACCACCTGTAGGTATCGATCCCACACCGTTCTTTTAATGAGAAAGAAGATAACCATCCGACTTTCGGACCAACGATGACGAGTCGCTAGTAAAGTAGATGTCAGACGATAAAACGTCCGCCGTGGAAGTGGTTTAAAATATGCTGCGTTTATAGCGTCCAGCTTGACAATACCTCCTGATGGTTTTGATCCGATCGACCTCGAAGTTATGAGCCTCGCGCTCTGCCTCTGAGCTAAGGAGGTTTGTGGTGCTCTAGTGCCTGGAGCACCGATGCGATGTGATGGAAAATACCGGCAACCCGTTTCGATCGAGTGACCTCGGAGTTATGAGCCCCGCGCGCTTGCCTCTGCGCCATGCCGGTAAATTAAATGATATTGACAGCGAGTGGTGAACTCGCATCTTAGACCGACAGTCCATATCTTGACTCAGAGTGCTATCACCTGAGGGTGAAGCAGCGAGTGAATGAGCGAGTGTCGTTCAGTTATGCCAACACCAGCTACGTTTTATGTCCAGCTTGACAAGTCATTTCTTCAAAATGACTAAAAGAGTTGAATACCGGCGGTAGGTTTCGATCCTACGACCTTCCGCTTATAAGGCGATAATCATTCGTAGTTCGGACCGTTTCCTTTCGGAAATAGTAAAAAAGGTAACAAACGATGTTTTTAGACGCTCTGCCGCTGAGCTACACCGGTAACACTGTGGAATTCTACTACCCACAAATCAACTTAATTTTAATAATGATAATCATCTCAACGCGGACCTATTCAGTCAATAATGTTGTGACGAAAATTGATTTGTGAAGAACACAGAATTCACGAATCATTACTCCTTCTACTCGAAGGAGGAGAAGTGGACCACCCATTCTCATAGTATACAAAGAAAATATCTTTAAGTTCTTTTCGCGAAAAAGAACGAACGAGTCGGACGCGTTTTTCCTAAATGTTCGATTCGATTTCATTATTCGATCAATTCTTCGATTTCTTTGACTCCGTGGCAAATCCGGAATCGATGATACCAGCGTTTCGATACAAGAGGTAATACCTCGATATGAACCAGTTTGAAACTTGTGTCTAAAAGACCGATTGCCATTTTTTCCTCATCACCTTTCAATGTAAGAGTAAACACTGATTTCAATATGAAATGAAGTAGAAGCATTACATGAACGCTAGATACATAATAACGATACACCTTGCCTCTGTTGATTTTATTGAATGCATCAATAATGAAATACACAAGTTGATTGAACTGTGGTGCATCATTGATATCAATCTTCCCGTCCGATAAAATTTTGTTGAACCCAGACTCGAGTATGAAATTCAACTTGTCTCGTATTCCGTCTTCACAAACATACTTCTTAAGAGCCTCTAATTGTGAACGGTTCAGTTGGTCTTTGAATTCATCAAATACACGTTCGATCTGATTTATTGCTAAACTTGGTTCTCGAAGAATATTGTTCAGTTTTGTTCGTAAAAATGGAATAATGAATATCAGGTTGAATGTGATATCTTTGGCAAAGTGAAAAAGAGACAATTTAATTTTTTTGATCTCATCATCATCGTCATCATAATCGATTGCAGTGTCTTTGTCTTCATCTTCAATAATAATCTTCGTATTGGTTGTTGTTTTTGTACGGTGCGATGGTTTTGATGTTGATGATATGGGGGATGTTGCGGCAGGGATGATAAGTTTATCATTCGATGGTACGGGAATAGATAGATCTGTTTTTTTTGTACTGATGGATGGTGTTTTTTGTGCAGTATGTTTCTCGTTCATGATTTCTCTCATGGTCGAGTGGTTGATTGCTTTAATGAAATTGATTGCGGTCTGTGCGGGTGCGGGTGCGGGTGCGGGTGTTATTATGGGTGCAATCGATGTTCTGGAAGAAACTTGTGCTGGTGTTTGTGGTCGTATGACGAGTTGAGATAGCTGTGGTAACGGTGGTAACGGTGGTACGGACACAGGCACGGACACAGGCACGGACACAGGCACGGACACAGGCACAGGCACCGGTATCGATGTAATATCCGGTATATCAAATACGTCACCACTTATCGGTTGAGATATTACTGTGTTTGGTTGGTTTTGTGTTACAATCTCAGCAGTTATATACGAATGATTCATTTTCCTATATATCTCATAGTTTATTTTAGTTACTGGAAGAGTGATAAATTTTCTGTGGCGTCTCCTGCATTTGCTACAACAGGTTCTGTGATTGTAAATACACGTTTTTTGTTTTTTACATTTCCAATTTTGAATGTGCGCACATATTCTTCTAATGTAATTCGGTCTTCTTCATCCCGTCGTATCGATTCCTGAACGGCCGGAGTAATAAAATCAAGCGGTATTTTCAATAAAGAGTATTCCCCCTGTTTTACTTCGATCAGTCCAAATCGTGAAGGAACATCTTGTGAAACCGCGAATGGATGGACAAAGAAATAGCTTTGATCTTCATCATCTCCATACAATACCATCATATTCTTACCATTTTCACTAAGAAGCGATTGAGTAATGAATACGATTGGTATTTTGAAGTACAGTGCTAGAATCCATATGTCAATATTAGTTAAAAAATAATTCTCACTTTGAATAATTTGCGTTAATGTCGCTCTGTCTTGATTGATCAAATCTGCGTATTTCTTCATTCCATATCCGTTCAAGATCATCGTAAGCTTCTTTGCAAGGCCTGCTTCAGAGAACTTTTCATATTCACCGATGAGTATACTCTTCACCTTTAGAACTGTCATATCCGCAAGTTGGTCTACGTGTTGATGCCGGCAGTTTTCACACATAAAGTAGTTACATTGACGACATGCGAATTCAGTATGATCATACCCAATCGAACTACGACATTTTTGACACATTTCAGATTCTACCGCGGCGGCGGCTGCTGCTCCCGTATTCGGGTTCGTCGATTGAAAAGAAAACGGGTTTGCCTTTTGACGAATACAACTATGACCATTCGGGCATTTTGACGCATTTTGTGCGACAATACGAAGTATCGTTAGTATGACATCAAATGTGCATTCGGTACTCTCATTCGAAAATAGTATTTCAAACGCACTTGCATTCGGAAAGAATACTTGCCGCATTTTCTCTGTCACCTTGCGTTTGGACACTTCACGACAGAAATCTAATACATGATTGATTTCGTTGATTTGAAGTGCCACTTCGGGTAGAGGGGCTGAACCAGCAGCAGCCATTTCAGGAAATTCGGAACTAGGGGCAACCGGAGCGGCAGAGGCGGCAGAGGCGGCAGAAGAACGCGGCCCGCTACTCGATTCATTTTCTATTTCCAAATATCGGTCTACATATTCTTTGCGATACACTGGATCGTAGGATTGAATACCACGGTTGCCAGCATTACTCGGGGCTACTGTATAAAAATTCGTCTGGAATACATACGGATTCGTATCTGCGGGTTCCATATTTTCAAAGTACTCTTGGGTAATAAACGTTTCAAGCAATATGATTTCGTCATCACGAAGCTCGTATTTACGGTCTTGAAATGACATATATTTCGTAGGTTCAAACATGAAGAGTTTTACGCGTTCATACCGTATCATTTCATCCGCCAGTTTTCCGAAATACGCGATTTCATTGTCAATATCCGGATACATCAAATTTCGCTGAGGAAGAAGAAGCTTGCATAATCCGCCTGATTCTTTCAAACAGTAGCTTTTCTTTCCACAGGTTTCATCGTCGCTTGTGATACAACCGGATATCTCACCTACCAACTTCAAGGTTTCTTTGCTGTAGCGAATAAACGCAACATATTTTGTAAGGATTCGCTTCATATGAGCGATGATCTGCGATAATTTGTTCGTATATATCGTGAATGGGGATGAAATCAGCTTTTCGATATCATCTTTGACTGCTTTATTTTCTGACCGATTCAATACATTTCGCGCAGTGTTTCGGAATACATTATAGAAGTTAGTTTCCAACCGAATATGGCGAACATATCTCTCGCGCGTTTTATCAACAGTGCCTTCTGGGCTTGACGCGACTTCTTTGTCTGCCATCAGATGATTACTTTCCGTCACCGTTGGTAATCCGTCGTCTTGATTCAATTGTGGGTCTTTATCAATATTCACTTGAATAAACTGGTTCGTTTCTGTAATGATACCAACCACTAATCCATCTTCTACCACTTTCACAGTAGGGCGACAGTAAACATCCTTTTTGGTTGTTTTCTTTACATGGCGCGCGACCATTTCAAGAAAATCGACCGTCTCGCGATAACTCGACGTCCAAAGCGTTTCATCATCCATCATTACGATTGGCGGTGCTTCCATTGTTGGAGATGTCGAGAGAATCGCCGAAACAGCGGTTGGTATCACGCCACCCCATCTTTTACGTACAATTGTCTTTTTAACGAGACTTGTTGGATCCAGTCTTGTACTATTGATGATTTGAGTTATTTTTAGTCCGATCACTTTACTATTAAAGTTCAGGACTTGTGAAGTAATTTCAAAACCCGCGTCTTTCAATATTTTCGCGATGACCGATGCAGGTTGGTTCATTTTGTACCGGTATTCGCGTGGCTGACTCGCATGAAGTCGACAATATGAGAAATAAAGATCGCGGACGTTTTCGATAATATGCTTGATTTTGGGCATAAGCGTTTTACTCTTGATTGCGAAACGGCCGAGTACACTGAACTTTCCATTTGATTTACTTTCGAATAGGTAGATTGGTTCATAATAGTTATCGCGTTTCATGATGATAATTGTTTTGCGATTGGAGTCAAACACTTCACCCGAATATGAGTTTGTTGGGCAAATCACCTGCACGTTATTTGTAATATCATCTTCTGGAAGATGAATTAGAATAATATTATTTCCGTTTTTGAATAACTTCTCATTGGGTCTCGAGACGATATCCCAGAGATACGTATGGTCAATAAGAGACGTGTCATCGTCTAGGTAGGCGATGAAATTTTCATATGCATTACAGATCCTCGCGAAGGATTCAGGAGGAAGAGTTCGAGAGATATTTGATGCACTGTACTTATCTACATCCATGAGTTCTTTATTGGCGTTGTAAAATAAATCAGCGAGTGTGCCGTTCTGCAACGTTACAAACATGTCGATATCGAGAGATTGGATGATGATATTTCTCATCTCTCGGATCGTTGGAACCGCATTCGCTGGTAAGGTGTGAGGTACGTTTGTGATTGGAAAAGCTGGGAGGGTCGAGACAGCTGGTCTAGGTGTAAATGCGGCAGCACCAGATGCTCTTGGTGTCATTGCAACTGGCGTTTCATCATCTGAGAGATAGCCTTCGGCGGCTTGACCGCCTCCTCCAGCACGTGCAACGGCAGTTGGAGTAGGTGCCGCGGCAACCGGTGTAGTTGCGGATTGCGTAGTCGATTTCTTCAATTGTGTAGAATGTTTCTGTATACTTTCAGCAATTGATCTCGAAATACGCTCTTTCAAGGATACTCCCGGTTGTGCAACAAGTGACTCCGCCACGATGGATTCAGAAATCGAGTCTTGAATCTTGCCTTTCAGTGCAGCTTTTGGAATTGGAACTTCGTCTTCTTCCGACGGCAAAATCGTCGTAGTAGTTAAACCTATACTTTCTTTGAAGTAGTATGCAATCGCAGAAACGAACGATTGCCTGTCATTCGTTTCAACACCTCTACGTAAGAGACATGGTGTATCCTTTTTGATTGCCGTATTTTTGATACTCACTTGACAGTTACGACTATCCGTGAATAAGAATTTCTGAACTTGAACCGGCAGATACCCCCAACGATTATTTTCAAGCG